>Ga0209396_1000398_pt1 | contig 52988 bp, 47 predicted proteins | sample GOMGulsemesocosm_6_FD_184638 | JGI IMG/M metagenome (GOLD analysis project Ga0209396, IMG submission 184638) | Methane-oxidizing microbial communities from mesocosms in the Gulf of Mexico - GOM8C Gulf of Mexico (SPAdes) (version 2) | ecosystem: Environmental > Aquatic > Marine > Cold seeps... | reverse complement strand
CGTTACTTAGCGTTATTACCATATACTGATTTACATAAGTAACTAATAAGGGGTTTTGAAAATGGAAGTAATACTTCTTGATAAAATCGCCAAATTAGGCGGCCTTGGTGACAAGGTATCAGTTAAGTCTGGTTATGCACGTAACTTCTTATTACCTCAAGGTAAAGCAGTATTTGCATCTGAAGCTAACGTTGAGCACTTCGAAAGTCGTCGTGCTGAAATCGAAGCTAAGTTAGCGGCAACGTTAACAGCAGCAGAAGCTCAAGCAGCTAAAGTTGTTGCATTGGCTGAAGTAACTATCGCATCATCTGCTGGTGATGAAGGTAAGTTATTCGGTTCAATCGGTACTCGTGATATTGCTGATGCAATCACGGAAGCTGGCGTTGTTGTAACTAAAGCTCAAGTACGTATGCCTTTAGGTACAATTCGTGAAGTTGGTGAATTCGATATCGCTATTCACTTACATAACGATGTTGATACTAGTATCAAAGTTATCGTTATTGCTGAAGCTTAATTTAGTTCGCTAAATAAAGTTTTACAAATACCGTTATTTCTTAATTGAAATAACGGTATTTTTTTATCTAAAATAAATTTATCGATCCGATTGCACGGCATTGCTTAATATAACCAACTTAAGTTATTGAAATATAGGCACTGACCAGTCATCACCATTAAGCAAGTTTCGCTCAAGCATGCCGCCAATTCCTTGCAAACCACCGGTATGTAAAAGGACAATTCGTTGGCCTTTAGGAAAATAACCTCGTTCGATTAGATCCAATAAGGCGAGAATCATTTTACCTGAGTATACAGGTTCAAAAACAAAGCCCGTTTGTTGGTTAAAATCGATTATCCGTCCCTCATCTTCTTTGCTGAACTTTGCATAACCGCCACGATGAAATTCTGACAAAATTTGCCAATTATTAAAATGAGAATAGTCGTTGCCTAGTAAACTATTTACTTGTTCTGTTAAATAACCTTCTTGTTTTAATACGGAGATCCCTAAAAGTTGGTGCTGATTATTATCGGCCTGTATTAGTCCTGCTAAAGTTCCACCACTACCCACCGGCGTTAGTAATGTATCAAACTCACACTGTTGATTTAACTCGGTAATTATTTCACCAACCCCTCCTAGTGCTAATTTGTTACTACCACCTTCGGGAACAATCAGGTAATCAGGATATTTTTTCTGTAAAGCTTTAAGGTAGTCAGTGTCTTCACGTAAACGGTATGTTTTTCTATCAATAAAATTAAGTTTCATTCCCCACTGTTGTGCCATCGATAGAGTGTAATTGCTTGCATAGATTTGTTCGCCACGAATAATGCCTATGCTCTTTAGGCCTTGTTGCTGACAAGCGAAGGCTAATGCATGAATATGATTAGAGAAGCTTCCACCGAAACTTATAATTCCTGTGTAATTATTTTCTTCGGCAAAGTGTAAATTAAACTTCAACTTACGCCATTTATTACCCGAAATGATGGGATGAATATTATCGTCACGCTTTATTGAAACAATGAGTTGATGCTTTTTGAATAAAGGATGGAGAACGTGTTGTAATTTAGAATTAGTTTGCATAAAAGGTAATGTTTTTCTTTACTTAAATGTAATAGTCCAATAAAAAACTTGCGCCTTTAAAGGAATAGAGGATAATGAAATTAAGGCATATAACTACAAATAATAATATTGATAAATGTCACTTACTACAAAATTAACTAAATTATTTTCTAAAGCTGAATCTAAAGACTTGCTAGGTGTTAGTTTACGCCAGGAATCTTTTGCCTTTTTTTTTCGTCCAGTCGAGGGCGAACAACAGATACAGCAAGTAACCTCACCATTTCCAGAACACCCGCAACAAATCAAAGCCCAACAAAAAAAATATCAATTACAGGGACAATGCCATTTGGTTTTGGCTGCATCACAAACACAAGTAGTGCAACTAGATAAACCTAATATACCTGAAAATGAAGTGAATGCTGCGCTAAAATGGCAAATTAAAGACTTGGTTAGCTATTCACCTGACGATATGGTGCTTGATTATTTTGATGGGCCGACACTTGCTGGCGGTAATGAAAAAATTAACGTTGTCTGTGCTTCTAAAAAAGATTTATTAACGCTTATTGATCCACTTAGCCAAAACGGATTGGTACTAAAAACTATAACCACAGAAGAGTTTGCTTTTGCAAATTTAGTTTCTGTACAAAATCATGCCTGTTTAATGGTCTGTCAGCAGCCAAATGAAGAAATTGTTTTATTGATTGTTAAGCAAGGTAAAGTGTATTTTTCTCGTCGTTTACGTGGTTTTTCACAAATTGCTACTAAAAGTGAAGATGAATTATCCTTTGACGTTATTGATAACTTGAGTCTAGAGATTCAGCGTTCAACGGATTATTTTGAGCGTCAACTTAAGCAGGCGCCAATCCGAACAATTGAAATCATTGTACCCATGCACAACGAAGCGTTTTTAGCACGTAAGTTAACTGAAAATACTAATGTAGCGGTAAATTTGTTAGTAATGCCAGAAGGTTTTAAAGATTCAAGAGAATATGCCGCTACGATAGGTGCAACGCAATCAAGTAATACGGGGCCGAAAAGCTAATGGCAAAACTTTCAATTAATTTACTGCAAGAGGATTTGCTCCCTAAGAACGTTTTAATGACGCTACCTCGCGTAGCCATAGTTTGGGCAATCGTTTTTTCGGTAATGTTCTCTTGGTCATTATTGAATAATTATCAAGTAAATCAATTGACGGTTCAAGAGCAAAAGCTATCTCGGATCAAAACCAGTCAAAATGCTTTATTAGCCCAGCTTGAAGCTCAAATAAAAGCGAATAGAGCAGATAAAAAAATTATTGAAGAGTTGGCAATGCTGAAACTTTTGCTGAGTAATAAAAAGGTGTTACACCGAGAGTTAACTGACCCATCACATACCTCTGTTGCCGGCTTCGCTTCTTCTATGACCGAGTTGGCATCAATGCATCATAAAGATATTAGTTTGAAACATGTCAATATAACTTATCAAGATTTAACTTTTGCGGGTGTTGCCCGTTCACCTGAATCTGTACCTGCTTGGTTGGCAAAGTTTGAACATTCCCATTTTTTATCTGGGAAGTCGTTTATTAATTTTACCCTTGATGAGAATGAGCAGAAACTGACTGAGTTTGTGGTCAGCTCCAAAGCGGATGCCGGGGGCGTAAAGTGAATAAACAGTGGCAAGAATATTGTGACAAATATTTAACGATCACACCTCGCGAACAATATATGGTGTTGTTTGCTGGTTTAGCGGCGATAATTTTTATTATTCACAGCTTTTTTATTGATGACAATGCAATAAATATAGCCAAGCTTGAGCAGGAAATTGTAAAAGTTACTGCTGGAAATCGCTCGGCAAAGAGTTCTATCTCGCTACTTGAAGCAGGTCTATCTCAAGATCCAAACGCCGTATTTAATAAGAAAATAACTCTATATAAAAAGAAACTAAAAGAAGTTGATGAAAACTTATTAAAGTTAACATCAGACTTAATCGACCCTATCCAAATGCGTTATGCCTTACTACAATTACTTAAAACACAAAAAGGTGTTTCTTTACAATCCTTTCAAGTGATTGCTGCACAGCCTATTACAATGACAGATTCAAAAAGTGCCACAAATAATAATAGCCGTAATACCAAAGAGAAAAAGGCTAGTGGCGAAGATATTGAAGCAACACAACAAGAGCTTGTACTTTATCGCCACGCCATAAAAATTAAGCTCAGTGGTAGTTACTTTCAATTACGCGATTATCTACAACAGCTTGAAGCGTTGTCTTGGAAGTTTTTTTGGCAAGAGTTTAATTATCAACTTAAAGAATATCCGATCAGTGAGCTAGAAATAGAAATGTATAGTTTAAGTACTAAGCGGGAGTTTATCGGTGTTTAAAAATGTACCCTTTATAAGTCTTTGCTGCATAACATTATTCACTTCGTTTATAAGTGAAGCTCAAAATGTTGACCCAACAAAACCATTATCAGGTGTTGGCCTGTCATCAATGACTAAGACCGACAAATCAAGCAAAGCAGAATTGGTTTTAGAAAGTATAGTACACGGCTACGAAGTACATACCGCCGTAATTAATGGCCAAGTATTAAAAGTAGGTGATTTTATCCGCCAATATAAATTAGTAGCGGTAAACAATACCAGTGTTGTATTACGTTCAGCAGAAAAACGTTTAAAACTTAGCGTATTTTCTGGCGTGGTGGTTAAATCAAAATGAAAAGAAATAATCAAATGAAAAATATTCAAATAAAACTTTCTTGTTTCACGTTACTTTTAGCCTTGTTTGGTTGTCAAACAACACAAGATAAACCCATAGAAATTACCGATGCGCTTGATAAAGCCATTGAAGAATCAAGTAAACCAGCGCCTAAAGCCTTAAAGCAAGTGCCTAATGCTATCCAACAAGAGTTGATGCAGCGAAGTATTAGTCAGGCACGCAATGGTTTGTTAGCCGAAAAACGCTTAGAAATTGCGGCGAGTGACGTTAATGCACAAGAATTTTTTGCTGCGCTAGTTGATGAGTCACCTTACAGCGTGGCGGTTCACCCAGATGTCTCGGGTACCATAACCTTAAACTTGAAAAACAGTACGCTTGATGAAGTTCTCGATATTGTCGAAGAAGTATACGGTTATGAAATTCGTCGTAATGGCAAAGTTGTACAGGTTTACCCTGCTGGTATTCGCACTGAAACAATCCCATTGAATTACCTATTTGTTAAACGTTTTGGTATGTCTAGCACTAGCATCAACTCTGGTGGTGTTTCTGAAAATGATCCAAACAGTGGTAGCAGTTCAAACGGTAACTCTAACAATAACTCAAATTCTAATAGTTCTGGGAACTCAAATAGCGGCAATCAAAATAGCCAGCAAGGCTCAAGTGGCATTAACATTTACACTGAAACTGAATCTGATTTTTGGAAAGAACTCAAAGAAACATTAACACTTTTAGTCGGAAATAAAGAAGATCGTTCAGTTATTGTTTCCCCACAAGCCGGCTTGGTTACCGTTCGTGCACTACCAGCAGAAATAAAAGCGGTTAAAGACTTTATAAATGACACGCAAACACATTTACGTCGCCAAGTTATAATTGAAGCGAAAATTATGGAAGTAACCCTTAATGATGATTATCAGCAAGGTGTAAAGTGGGATCAAGTACTTGGTAGTATTGGTAGCACTGATTTAGTCTTTGGAACAACAGGGGCTATTGCTGGTAATGTTGTTGCTAATGCCATTGGTGGTACCAGTAATCTAACAATTAAAAATAAAGATTTTAGCGGCGTAATTGATTTACTGTCTACTCAGGGGAATGTGCAAGTATTATCCAGTCCTAGAATTACTGCAACGAATAACCAAAAAGCGGTCATAAAAGTTGGTAGTGACGAGTATTATGTAACGGATGTCTCAAATACCACGACCACAGGGACCTCAACCACAACTTCGCCAGAAATAGACTTAACACCTTTTTTCTCGGGTATTGCTTTAGATGTTACAGCGCAAATTGATGCAAATGGTGAAGTCATTCTTCATGTACATCCCTCGGTTACTTCTACAAATGAGCAAACCAAGATTATTAAGTTAGGTAATGATGAAATTATATTACCGTTAGCAAAAAGTAGCGTACGTGAATCTGATACGATTATACGGGCAAAATCTGGTGAGATTGTTGTCATTGGCGGTTTAATCGAAACGAAAAAATCATTTGTTGAATCAAAAACTCCATTTCTTGGTGACATTCCCTTTATGGGCGAGCTGTTTAAAAGCAAAAGTGAACAGACCCAGAAAAAAGAATTAGTCATTCTGCTAAAACCGATTGTTGTTGGTCAAGATACTTGGAAGAACCAACTACAAGATGCCCGTTCATTATTGAAACAGTGGTTTCCAGAAGACGACTTTTCTAATAGCAGCGACAATAAGCCAAGCAGTACTGGTAATTAATAACGGTAGCTAACGCCTATGTACCTTTATCATTTTGGTTTGACTGAACTGCCGTTCACATTAACACCAAATACTGCATTTTATGTTGGTCTAGAGCCTCATAATGAGGCGTTAGCGGTTTTATTAACGGCCCTGAAAACAGGGGAAGGTTTCATTAAAGTTGTTGGGGAAGTTGGCACAGGTAAAACACTTTTATGTCGTAAATTACTGAATGAAATACCTGAACACTTTGTGACGGCTTATATTCCAAACCCTTATTTAAAACCAGATGAACTACGTCGTGCAGTGGCCGTTGAATTAGGTGTTAAGCAAGCACAGCGCATGTCAGTACAACTACTGACCCAGCGTATTCAACAACGTTTATTAGAATTACATAACGAAGGGCATTCAGTCGTACTTATTCTAGATGAAGCACAAGCACTGCCCGAAGAAAGTCTTGAAGCTTTGCGCTTATTTACCAATTTAGAAACTGAAACCCGCAAGCTTTTGCAAGTGGTGTTATTTGCTCAGCCAGAATTAGATGAGCGCCTAGCAACTACAAAGTTTAGACAATTAAAGCAGCGTATTACTTTTTCTTATAGATTACGTCCGATGACCACACTCGAAGTACAACGTTATATCCAGCATCGCATGCAAGTAGCTGGCTATAAAGGTGCTACATTATTCAGTAGTGCTTTGGCTAAAAAGGTCGCAAAAGTCAGCCAAGGTATTCCTCGTTTAGTCAATGTACTTTGCCACAAAATGCTAATGTTAAGTTATGGACAAGGGCAATACCAATTAACTAATCAGCATTTATCGGCAGCAGTAAAAGATACTGAGTCAACTGAATCGTCGAGTTCACTGAAGTGGATTATTACTACAGCCGTGGTCGGAATTTCTATCTGTATGGGTTATCTTATTAAAAATTATGGAGTAATCGTTTGAGCGTCATTAATCAAATGTTGAAAGATTTAGACCAACGTAAAGTTGAGCAAGAAGGCTCGAGTAATTTTTCTGCACCTGTTGTTGCACCTACTTCAAATAAGAAAGTACTATTATTAAGTTTGTTCGTGATTGTCGTATTAAATATTCTTGGACTTTTTGTTTGGCAAATGTATGTTGAAAACCAAGCATTTAAACAAGCAATAGATCCTACATCCAAAATAACCAAGCAACAGGTTACGCAAAAAATAGTAACGGCTGCTAAAGATGCAACACTAAATCCAGAAAAAAGTGATCTAACGATTACAACTAATGTCGTCAGTGATAAGAGTGCTCAAATTCAAACGCCTCAAAAACCAAATAATGCACTGAGCCAAGCGACTAAAGTCCCCTGGGACCCTGTTAATACTCCTGATAATAATCTAGTCAAAAATGTAAACAGCGCTACTGGTAAACTGGTTCCTACTTCCATTGAGCAAAAAAATAATATTGTAGCTTCGCGATCAACATTAAAAATATCGCGAAAGCAATTATCGCCAAGTGAATTAACACAACAAAAAATAAAGCAAGCAGAGCAAGCGCTAGTTAATAAGGATATCAACAAAGCAGAGCGTTTATTTGAAGATGCTCTACTCATTTTACCCGAACATAAAAGTGCTAGAAAACAGCTCGCAGCTTTATGGTTTGGACGAAAGTCATTTACACCGGCTTTAAACTTACTTTCGCAAGGCATCGCCTTATCGCCGAAGGATACCGAATTTCGCTTGATGCAAGCACGTATCTATTTACAACTGAATCGTACTCAAAAAGCATTTAATGTTTTAAATAGACTATCGCAAGTGAACGATTTTTCAAATGTTGAATATCAGAGCTTACGGGCGAGTGTCGCTCAACAATTAAATGAATTCACTGCTGCTGCCGAGGCTTATCAAACATTAGCCAGTATTGAACCATCAACAGCGCGTTGGTGGTTAGGCTTAGCCATTGCACATGATAGTAACAGTGAATTTAAGCAAGCGAGCGTAGCCTATAAAGAAGCACTTACAAAAATGGGTTTGTCGGACAGTGCAGAAAGCTTTGTTCGCCAGCGTATTACTGAGCTAGGAGAATAATAATGGCGGCACCTAAATTAAAAATGCGGCTTGGTGATTTATTAGTACATGAACATATCATTACTAATGAACAATTAATGCAAGCGCTCAATAGTCAAAAAACGACAGGACGAAAATTAGGTGACACCCTTATTGATCTTGGTCATATTGGTGAACGTCAGTTATTAGAGTTTTTAGCACAACAACTAAATGTACCCTTTTTAGATATTAGTCAACGCCGTATTCCAAACGAAGTCGCCTTATTATTACCTGAAGTTCATGCTCGACGTTTACACGCTTTGATTATTGAGGATCAAGGAGACGCCGTATTATTAGGGATGAGTGATCCTGCTGACTTAGGAGGGCTTGACCAACTTGAGCAAATGCTTGCCCCGAAAAAATTAAAACTTGCTGTCGTGATGGAGTCACAGCTCTATGAAGCGTTCGATGGTCTTTATCGCCGAACGGCTGATATAGAGTCATTTGCCAGTCAGCTTGAAGAGGAATATGAAGAAACTTCTAATTTTGATTTGTCATCATCATTTATGGATGAAAGTGGCGATGCAACTGTAGGTAAGTTATTGCAGTCAGTATTTGAAGATGCAGTACAAATGCGCGCTTCTGATATCCATATTGAGCCTGATGAAAACTTACTACGAATCCGTCAACGTATCGATGGCGTATTACAAGAAAATATATTAAAAGAAAACAAAATAGCTTCTGCGATGGTTTTACGCTTAAAGTTGATGGCAGGCTTAGATATTTCCGAAAAACGCTTGCCGCAAGATGGTCGTTTTAACCTGCAGATTAAAGGTCATAATATTGATGTGCGTATGTCGACCATGCCAGTGCAACATGGCGAATCCGTGGTAATGCGTTTACTTGACCAGTCAGCAGGGCTTTTATCACTTGACCAAACCGGCATGCCACCTGATTTAGTTGCAAGAGTTCGTCATCAAATAACACGTCCTCATGGCATGGTGCTTGTTACAGGTCCAACGGGTAGTGGTAAAACAACCACATTATATGGCGCATTGAGTGAGCTTAATCAATCAACGAAAAAAATAATCACTGTTGAAGATCCGGTTGAATATCGATTACCTAGAATTAACCAGGTGCAAGTTGCGCCTAAAATTGATCTGAACTTCTCCACTGTGTTACGTACCGCATTACGACAAGATCCCGATATTATAATGGTCGGCGAAATGCGCGACCACGAAACCGTAGAAATTGGTTTACGAGGCGCATTAACCGGTCACTTAGTCTTATCAACACTGCATACAAATGACGCAATAACCAGTGCACTTCGTCTAATTGATATGGGCGCGGCAGGTTTTCTGGTCGGTAGTTCGTTACGGGCCGTAATTGCACAGCGCTTAGTACGAAAAATATGCGAACATTGTGGTGAAGATCATACGCCAGATAGCCAAGAAATGATGTGGCTAAGCCACCTTGCCGGCGAAGAAGCAAAAACGATTACCTATAAAAGAGGGCGTGGTTGTCAATCCTGTCAATACTCGGGTTATAAAGGGCGCATAGGTGTTTTCGAATTATTAGAAATGAATGAACCTATGATGGCAGCATTAAAGCGTGATGATGCCGAAGCTTTTACTCAATTAGCTAAAGAAAATCCAACCTTTACACCATTAGCACAAGCGGCGTTTACTTATGCTAAACAGGGTATTATCAGTGTAGAAGAAGTACTGCGCTTAGTTGATACTATTGATGTGCAAGGTTAAAAGCAGGATTTATTATGGCAGCATTTAATTATGTTGGTAGAAATGCCAGCGGTTCACAGGTTAAAGGGCTAATAGAAGCCGCAAATTCTGCTGTTGTTGCAGAACAACTGTCACGGCAGGGTATTATTCCAATAGAAATTAATGCAGTAAAAGCAAGTGGTTCAACTGACTTAGCTAATATAGATATCGGTGAATTACTTGGTTTTTCGGTGATTTCACTTGATGAATTAATCGTTTTTTGTCGACAAATGTATGCTCTGGTTCGCTCAGGCGTACCAATTTTACGTGCGATAAATGGTATGGCAGAATCGAGCACGTCTCTAAAGTTAAAAAGTGCCCTAACTGATATTGCTAGTCAACTCGAAGGTGGTTATACGCTGTCAACCGCCTTAAATAAATACCCCAAAATATTCCCGCCATTATTTATTTCATTAATCCATGTTGGTGAAAATACCGGTCAATTGGATGGTTCCTTTTTAAAACTTGCCAGCTACTTTGAGCGAGAGCAGGAGACGCGAAAGCGCATTAAAACAGCCTTGCGTTACCCGAGCTTTGTATTGGGCGCTATTGTAATTGCTATGGTTATTTTAAACATATTCGTTGTTCCAACGTTTGCTAATATGTTTTCAAAATTAGGCGCAGACCTACCTATAGCAACAAAAATGCTGATTGCCAGCTCTAATTTTTTCTTGACGTATTGGCCTCATATGCTCATAGGATGTGTTTTTGGATTTTTCGGATTGCGTCATTATTTACAAACCACGCGTGGTATGTATTTGTGGGATAGACTTAAAGTTCGATTACCCATTGTTGGCGGCATTATCGAGCGATCTATTTTGTCACGATTTTCTCATACCTTTTCTATCGTCTTAAAAGCCGGCGTACCGCTTACAACAGGGTTAACATTGGTGGCAGATGCCGTAGACAATACTTATATGCAAAAGAAAATTTTAGCCATGCGCGGTGCTATTGAAAGTGGTGAAAGCCTATTACGCGCATCAAATACCAGTACGCTTTTCACTCCGCTAGTATTGCAAATGGTTGCAGTAGGTGAAGAAACAGGCCGTGTTGACGAGCTTTTACAAGAAGTAGGTGATTACTACGAACGTGAAGTAGATTATGAGTTAAGTACGCTAACCGCGAGAATTGAACCGATAATGATCGCGATAGTCGCTGGCATGGTATTGATACTAGCGCTGGGTATATTCACACCAATGTGGGATATGATGTCTGCCTTTAAAGGCAAATAATAGAGAGCTTTAAAACAAGTGTCATCACCCATTATTTACCTAAGTGGACTAGGTTTAGTTTGGCACAAGAAAACTAGAATTCAGAACTCAATAATTTGTTTATGGAATAAATGAAACAAAATGACATTACAGCAGGTTAGTGACAAAAAAGGTAAGTCGATGGCTGAAAACCTCATCATAGTGGTTATGTTGGGATTGTTAATGGCGTCTTTTATTTATTATTTTTTTAAACAAGAGGCACATTTTACTAAAGTTGGTTTTGATGCAGTTGCCAATAGTTTTTCCGCCAGAGTAACGGGTATTCATGCACAATGGTTTATGGACAACCAACCACGTTGGGTCGTTATCAAAGAAGTCACGGTAATAAATGGCGTTAGAAAAGACATTCGTATAGCGGTAAATAAAGCTGGTTGGGTTGATTTAGCCTCTTCAGGGCTCTTGAATGTTAAAAACGACTGCCAACAAATATGGCAACAAGTATTAGCGACACCGATGGTGTATATGAAACAACCAGTTTCAGCAGTCTTGCTTAATATACATACAAATACCGGAAGCCAACAAAAAAAACGTTTATGCCGGTATAGCCTGCCAAACGGTGTGTATTTTGAATACCAACCGAGTAATGGCAAGGTGAGCCAAATAAAAGAACACAAGTAGAAAAAAACAGAAAAATTATTAAATAAATGTTAAAAAATGTTATCTAAGTGAACTAAGTGAGTGACTTTATTAGCAAATCGTTGCTAGAATCAATTTATAGTGCCAGTGAAGACTCTGGTGAAACAAAAGTAGAGGTTGTTATGAAGAAGCAGTCAGGTTTTACGCTTATAGAATTAGTGATAGTCGTTGTCATTTTAGGGTTTTTAGCTGTTACCGCTATTCCTAAGTTTTTAGATTTAACTGACCAAGCCAAAAAAGCAAACATTGAAGGTATGGCAGGAGGCTTTGCTACAGGTGTTTCCCTGGTACGTTCGCAATGGGAAGTCGAAGGGCGAAAACAGGATACTAACACCAACTTTACGAATTATGATGGTTCAGCCTTGTATTTATCAACACCAGCAGATAACAATGATGCAGACTTTCGTCCTGGTTATCCTATGGGGTTAACTACTGCAGGCACGACTAATGGTAATATGAATACAACTCGTTGTTTAGAAGTTTGGAATAATATTTTAGCGCAACCGCCATCAATTTCTGCAACTGCAGCAGACTTAGGTAATAATTCGAATCCTAATTACTATGTTGTTCAGTCATTGGCTTCAGGTAAAAATGGCAATAATACCTGCATCTTTTATTTAACAGAATCATTAGATAAAACGAATGGTGTTTTTGATACACCAACAACGACAGCAGACGGTAATAATTTCAGTTACGATCCTGCTTCAAGTAACGTCGCTATAACAATTAACAACAATTAATAATTAAAAAAAGGTAAATTATGAAAACATTACAAAAACAAGCAGGTTTCACCCTAATCGAATTAGTGGTCGTTATTGTTATTTTGGGTATTTTAGCGGCGACGGCTGCACCTAAGTTTATTGATTTGACAGGTGATGCTAAAAAATCAGTAATTGAAGGGATGCAAGGTAGTGTTAATTCAGCGATGAATATGGTGCACGCTAAAGCAATAGTTTCAAATGAAACTGCTTCTACAGGTGAAGTTGTTATTAATGGTGAGTATTATGCTCTAGTTTACGGTTACCCTACTGTAGCAGGAGCAGGAACCCCTGCGGGCACAGCAGGCAACGGTTGGGGTATTAATAAATTAGTTGATTTAAGTAGTGGTTCTAATATTAGTTATGCTGCTGGTGTATTTAGTCACGATGATGCGACCGATTCAACAAAATGTAAAGTAACGTATGCAAACGCCTCTGGCACAGGTTCACCTCTTGTTGTAACACCTGCTAGTGCAACACTTCTTGTTACTGATTGTTAGAATGTTTTTAGTTCTATTTTAATCTTTTAAAGGAGAGCGATGCTCTCCTTTTTGTTTTATATTTAAAAAATTAGGTAAATAGAAATGAGAGCCAAAGGATTTACCTTAATTAAGTTAGTCGTTGTTATCGTAACTCTAGGTATTATTGCTGTCACGGTTGCACCAAAATTTATTGATTTAACTGGTGAAGCTCGTACAGCAACGCTCGAAGGAGTTAAAGCTTCAATACATGTCACTACCATGTGGCCGACTAATGCCCAGTTTATATCCGCCCCAATCACCCGCATCTAGAATAAAATATTGCACTAAAGCAAAACAAGCCTGTACTGCCACCGCAATTAATATCCAACATAAAATTTGCTGTGGGTTCTTTGATAACTCATCAAATTGATACAAACAAAATAAAAGCAGTAAACCTCCAGCTAACCCCAGTAAACGTGGAATAGCATGATCACTAAATTCACTGCCGTAAAACATTGGTACGCATAGCCATAAAAAACCCAATAAACTATAAAGTTGGAGTTTACTAGTTACTATTTTTTTAAGGGTTATTTGCCAAAGACTTAACGAAATAAGTAGCGTAACTATTAACCAGCCAAAAACATTGAATGATAGATACAAGCCTGTACCCCCAGGGGCTTCTAGCACAACATGCATAGCAAAGCAGAAGTATGAAATAAGAAAAAATCGAAAATAGGGGGAAAGCGTCAAGGTCACTTGAATATCCGAGAAATAGTAAGCAAAGAGTAGAGTGCTTCACTTGTATTTACAATATCTTATCGGATATTTGTTTATTGTTGGTAAGATATATTTATTTGAAAAAATGCGATATGCTATTAAATACTATAGAGGATGAAATTTAAACAAAAGTGAACATATTAATGAAACCTATCATGACACTTAAGCAATCAAAAAAAGCGACTCAAGGCTTTACGCTAATTGAATTAGTAGTCGTGATTGTTATTTTAGGTATTCTTGCGGCAACCGCTGCGCCGAAGTTTATTGATTTAACAGTTGAAGCCAGAACAGCTACTCTTGAAGGGGTTAAAGCTTCTGTTCAAGGTGCTTCAGCTTTGGTGCATAGCAAGTCGCTTGTTGCAGGCAATCATAAACATCATTCTAGCGTATCACCATCACCAACCATTTTGTTAGCAGATGACTTACCTCTGGATATTAGCTATGGATATCCTCTAACAAATACCGATGATTGGAAAAATAGGCTACTAGATATCGATTTAGATACCTTTGCTATGTTAAACGCTGTAGATGGTTCCCTTGTTATTTATCGTAAAGATGTGTACGAGCTTCCTGTGCTTCCCATTGATATATCATTTGATTGTATTGTTTTTTATAAAAGGGTTTCTAGCTCGGGTGATGTTCCTGAAATTGGATCTAATGAGTGTATTTAACTGATTATTATATGACTGTTATACGGGGTGAAATTTGAAAGATTTAAATAAGCTCCCTCGCATAAAAAAAAGAAATGCTAGCGGCTTTACTTTGATGGAGCTTGTTATGGTGATTATCATGATCGGCATTCTCTCAGTAACTGTTATTCCTAAAATGTTTACCTCTAGCGGCTTTGAAGAAATTGGCTATCAAGCAGAACTGGTTACTAAGTTACGTGCTATTCAACTAAGAGCAATGCAAGATACTTCAAAAATTGGCTGCCAGTTAGTTTATGTAACCGAAAAAAGAGCGGGCATTCCTGATGGTTCTTGTGCTATTGCTAATCCAAGCTTTTCGACTTCGGCATTGCAAAATAATAGCATCGTTAAAATTTCAGAATCATCGGTTAGCTTTGATGTTAGCAGTGGTAACTATAGTTTTGAATTTGATCTAATGGGTCGACCAAAACCAAATGTGAAGCAGACACTTTCTCTTATTGGTGCAGAGCAAACATTAACGGTTACTATTGAAGTTGAGGGATATATTCATGCGAACTAACCCTGAATGTTTTAACCGTAAAAAAGTATCAGGCTTTACGCTCATTGAAGTGATAGTTGGCATTGTTGTGCTTTCCATTTCATTTTCAGTACTGACCACCCTAATTTATCCACTGGCAAACCAAAGTGCTGAGCAGGTGCATCAAATACGTGCCGCTGAATTAGGGCAGTCGATGATTAATGAGATACTCGGTCGTGCTTTTGATGACAATTCAGATATGGCAGGTGGCTTTACCCGTTGCGGTGAATCAAGTGTTAGCTGCTCTGATAATGATAATATGGGGGCTGATGTTATTGAGTCATCAGGGCTAACCGAGGCACGTGCTAGTTATGATGATGTCGATGATTATGATGCGATTGAATTTGGCAATACGTTACGAAATTCATTAGGAGTAGATATTTCAACTAAATACGTTGGCTTTGACATGGATGTTACCGTAATTAATGATGCAAATTTCAATGGTAGTGCTTCAGCAAACATAGAAACAGCTAAACTAATTACTATCACCGTACGTACGCCACAAGACTTTGACTTTATTTTTTCGGTTTATAAGGTGAATTTCTAATGGCCTTATTTTCTAAAAAAAATATACCTTCAATATCGAAAGCTAGAAGCCAGTCAGGCTTTACTTTAATTGAACTGGTCACCGTTATTGTTATTCTAGGAATCCTCGCCGTTGGTGCCAGCAGTTTTTTAAAGTTTGGCGCACAAATTTTTGTTGATGCGACCGACCGAGATAAAATATTGTCGTCAGCACGTTTTGCTATCGAACGCTTAAACCGCGAGTTACGAGGTGCGGTGCCAAACAGTGCAAGACTTGTAGTTAATAATGGTAATCATTGTATCGAGTTCACCCCAATAGCGCATAGCTTTGTTTATATTGATGTACCTGTTTCACCTGAACCTGATAGCGTTACGGTAACTTTAGTGCCGACGGATACTTCATTTTCTGCTGATGTCGACGATAATTATTTCGTTGTGGTTTACCCTTTAAGCAGTGATGATATTTATAAAAGTACAAATAATAAATATTATCCACTAGATAGTGGTAGCCCTTCAGTATTGACTTTGGACAGTTCTATTAACTTCAAAGAGGACTCAACCACCCAGCGAATATTTATCATGAAAAATGCAGTAATGTACTGCTATGAAAATGGTAACGATTTAATTCGATATGATATTGTCAGCCATGATACAAATGGCGTTATAAGTGGGAAAGGTGACGGTATATTAATGGCAGAATATTTAACTGATGTTACTTTTGATGCAGGTATTGGAAGTCGCCTGCGAAACGGTACGATAGAGATAAATTTTGAGTTTACTCGTAACAACGAAGTTATACACTTTAATAACGAAGTGCAGGTACCAAATGTTCCATAAGCAAGCGACTAAATATTTAATGCTAAAGAAAAACAACCAGCAAGGTAGCGCTTTAGTTATTGCGGTATTTATTATTGTGGTGATGACCGTGCTGGGCGTAGCATTAGTGCGTATGTTGGGTGCAAGCTCTGAATCGGTTGCTTATGAAGTCATAGGTACACGAGCCTATACTGCGGCACAATCCGGTGTACAGTGGGCAGGACGAGAAATATTTCCGTTAAATGCAAGTGCCTTGCATTGTGATGGCACTACACAGACTGTTGATAGTGTAGATGGCTTTTCATCATCATCTTCATCATTAAATACATTTATCCCTCCTCCTGATATCAGTAATAATAAAGGATTGAATGGTTGTCGAATAAGTCATATAAGCTGTGAAGATTTAAAGCATGATGGTGTTGCTTATTTTACCATTACCAGTACAGGGCGATGTGATGTAGGTGAGGTTGTCACTTCTAGAACTATCGTTATAGAAGCGCGTAGTTTATAATCAAGTTATAATTTATTATTAACATTCAACTGGTTCGATGTGTTAATATTCTTTACACTATCAAGCTTAGAGTAGAGTCGGTTACTTTTATTTACTTATAAAACAACTCATTGTGTTTTTGGCTCGTGATTTGCATTGTATTGACTATAATTAAAAGTAATTTACTGCTGTTCTTCATTAATAGAGGTTTATAATGATTAAGCTTATTTTGAAATTCATTACCATTTTTATTCTTTTCAATGCTTCATTCGCTCAGGCAGGCGTTATTCTGTGTAGCGACACCCCTGATGAATGCTTAAATTCAGATGTTATTTCTTCAGAGTTTTATATAACAAAAGGTGATTACCAGTGGGTTTGGGCTTCTTCGGTAAATATTCAATTTGCGTATGGAATAAACGAATTGAAGGATCCAACATTTCATGCTGATGGTTGGAGATATGCAGAATCTACGGATGAATTAGCTGCCATGTCATTACTTACCTTATTGGATTTTACAAATGATGACGATTCTCTTATTGAAGCCTCCACATATTGGAATACAGTCATTCACGGTGTAAATGCTGTTGATTTAAATGATGGTTTAATTGCAAGTTTGTGGGTCGATGGTAACTCACCTTTATTTTATTACGAAACATTCTACGTTCGTAATACACCAACTCCTGTACCAGAACCATCAACTATCATGATTTTCGCTATTGCACTTATCGCTTTATCAATGAGAAAACGCGCAATTAAATAATTCAGAAGTATTTGTCAGTAATACTTCAAACCAGCCTCGCCACCGCGGGGCTTTTTATTGCGTGGCATTTAAAAAATCATCTGAAACAAGGTACGCTATTTGTATTTGCACGCTAGGTAAAATAATATGGTGATAAGTACTTTGTTTTAAAAATAAAGATACCAAAATATTCATGTTACTTTCGGAAGCTATTTATGTATTTTATCCGCAGTTTTGTTTTTCTTTTTATCACTTTTTATAGCTGTAATCTGTATGCTGAGAATCAGTGTTCTCCTTATATTGCTAAGGCAACAATTAATGAAGTTAATGTAGATAAAACAGGTAATACAAACTCTTCAGGTATGATCGAAATTAAATTACTTGATGGTTCGTTAACATCGAGTACTTATGATGATTGGCGGGTAACCATTTGTACCAGCAGCAATAATTGTAATGATTTTTCTGTTGCTGATATGGATGACACAACAGCCCCTTGGCTGACAAAATCTTCAGGCTTCAGCTTTAGTTTGATTGATTTTGAAAATGGTTTTGACCTTAGCCTACGCGATGCCAATAAAGATGTTATTGATTACATTCAAGTAAAATCAAATAGAGATGAAAATGATAACCAATCAGTTAGCTGTAACAATCTTGCTTATGTTTACCCTGTACCTAGCACCCAAAATGGCACAAAGATACTACGTAGAGTTGCGTCTGATGGGACGGGGCCTTGGGATGTAGTAAATGGGGAATCAGAAAATGGTACTCCGGGCAGTAGTAACGATGGTGATGCTGTTGATGTAAATTTCAGCTGTGAAGCGACTTTTGTTGACGGTGCGACAAGCCATAGCCCAACGGGCAGTATTAATTTTGTGAATAATACCTATCTTTATCAGGGGGCAGACACTATTTTGGCGTCGCCTATCGTGAATAATAATGGTTGGGGTTATTCTTGTTGGGATGGCTCAGGAGCCTGTAGTGCGAGTGGAACGCCAACCACCGCGATAAATTTACCTTCCTTTGATACGACCAATAGTTTAAGTACATTAACTGTGGGTATTGGTGTTCCCCAAACAATCGGTACAAGTGGTGATAATGAATATGGCACGATCACACTTAATGCAGGCGGTATTTTAAATACTTCAACGGGGCAAGGTGTCTATAAAATTACTAATTTAATCGCATCAGGATTTAATACTATTAATTTAGCACCAGGTGAGTATTGGGTTGAAAATTTTAGTGTTGCAACAGCGACAAAAATTTATTTGACGGAACCAGGAGAGGTCAAATTTTATGTGAAAAATGACTTAACCGTGGGGAGTTCAAGTGAGTTTAATAAAGCGGCGGCTAGTGATTATCAATTAATACTTGTGGGTTATGGTGATGTAACTATCGGAGGGTCTACTCGTATTGATGCTCTTATTTATGCACAAAATAATATCGTCTTACAAGGCGATGCTCATGTTGTAGGAGCGACATCAGGAAGTAATGTGTCCTTTGAAACCAGTAGTCGTATTAATTACCAATGTAACTCAGTGAATACTCCCATTATTGATCATTATGAAATTATTCACGACGGTGTGGGGCTAACCTGTGATGCTGAGACGGTTACTATCAAAGCGTGTACAAGTAATATCGGTGAAGAGTGTTTATTAGCGACTGATGAAAATGTGGTATTAGACTTTGTTGTTAAAGATGTTAATGGCAGTGAGTTATCCAGAAATCGCGGCGTAAGCTTTAATCAGTTAGGTACAACCAGTTTTAATCATACTACAGCTAGTGATGTCTATGTTTCAATAGAAAATGCTACGCCAGCGACAACAGACAGTGCAATATTTATCTGTGAAAATGGCACTTCAACAAGTTGTAAAATAACGTTTGAAGATGTTGGTTTTGTTTTTTCAGCAATCGAAAATCAATATGCGGGAGTCGAATTTGACGGTATTAGTGTACAAGCGCTTAGAAATAACGGTGGTGTATGCCAGCCGATTTTAAATGGAAATGTCGATGTTGACATCGCTGTGGAGTTTTCAAATCCGTCGGCTCCTGCTTTACCCCATAACGCGTTTGAAATAAATACTGTAGATATTGAAAAAAATAATAGTGGCAGTGTTACGAATTATACAACGGTAAGCTTAAGTTTTGATGCTGACGCCAAAACAGTGATAAATAACAATAATTACTATGATGCCGGAGGGCTAAAGCTTCACGCAAAATACATTCATCCAGCTGTAGATGGGGAAAGCAGCTTTGAAATAAAAGGAAATTCTAATGAGTTCAGGGTTAGTCCATATCGTTTTGATATTAAAGCCGTAAATACTGACGATATAGAGTTAACTGCGACTACAGGTGATGGTTCGCCTACTCACTCTGCCAGAAAGCCTTTTACTTTAACGGCGAATGCGGTGAATTTTCAAGGAGACATAACCACAAATTATCAAACATCTATGGGCTTTTTAAAAGTTACACGTACAGGCCCAACTAGCGAAGGTGTAGATGGTTGGCTGAAAATAAGTGACTCTTGGTTTGGATATGCAACGTCACGTGTTAATTGGTCATACTTTCCATTTTGGTACTGGGTTAGTTTTGTTGATGGTGTTTACCAGTATGAATCAAATTATAGTGAGGTTGGCCTCATAAATGTGGCTATTCAGCAGATCACCTATGGTTTGAAAACCGAAGGTGATTCTGGCATTGGTCGCTTTGTCCCGGACCATTTTACCTTAACTGCTAATATGGTTGATAATTCTTGTAATGCAACCAACATAACTTATATGGGAGAGCCGAAACTGACCTTAACTTATGAAATTGAAGCTCGTAGTTATACTGACCCTATAACAGAGGTCAGTACACTGACAAAAAATTATTTAGAAAATGACACCGAAAATTACATACATTCAACCATTACTTTTGTTGCTGAAAACAATGCTGATGGCATTGATCTCGGTTCGCGATTAAGTGGCTACCAAGGTGAGTGGGTAAGTGGAATATTTTCACCTACACCTGAGCCTACTCCCGATTATAATGAAGATGTGGGAAGTTTTAGCCGAGCCACTACGCTTGATGGACCCTATGATGAATTACGTTTTGGCTTGAAACTAATTGATGATGACGGCTCTCTATTAGAAAGTTTAAATATGTTGAGTGCCGACGGAAGTTTTAGCGCTATAACCTTGTCAGATACAGCAAGTAAATTAAGGTTTGGTCGTTGGATTATCGAAAATAGTTCAGGGGGTGAAAATTCGGTATTACCGCAAATAATGCAAGCCCAATATTATAATGGCAGCAGCTTTGTAACCAATAAACTTGATAATTGTACAACCATCGATGGTGGTATAAACAACGGCAATAAAGTTACTACGGGCAGTTTACATGACAGTTTGCCAAATCCATGGGATTACAGATTAATTCAATTAGAGTCTCCTGTTGATGTAGAAGATAGCTTTGCCGAAATGAGTGGTATTGTAAATCAATTTGAAGCAGGAATTCATCGTGGTACACAATTTACCGCTCCAGGAAAAGTTGGTGACTTACAGTGGCAGTTAAGTGTTCCAGCTTGGCTGAAATATGATTGGCAAAATCAAAACAATGGAACTTATGATGATAACCCATTTGCTACCCTCAGTTTTGGCATCTACCGTGGCAACGACCGAATAATTTCATGGCGTGAAGTAAACAATTAACACATGGATATTGTTACTTTCAGCCCTTTTAACGCATAAAAGCTAAAAAACACCTATTTTAAGGTGTTTTTTTTACAAACAGACAACACATTCGCTAAAGTCTGGGGTATGATTGGGCGATATAACTTTTAATGAAATGTTGAATGTTTTTTAGTCATTTTTATATGATATGAATCTTCAGTAGTTTTCTGGCAACTTTAGTGCCTTAGCACCGTTTGTAGGATATTTTGACCTTATGTTTAAAAAATTACGCGGCATGTTTTCTAACGATTTATCAATCGATTTAGGAACAGCAAACACCCTTATTTATGTGAAAGACCAAGGCATAGTATTGAACGAGCCTTCGGTAGTTGCAATTCGTCAAGACCGTGCGGGTGGTTCAAAAAGTGTTGCAGCAGTAGGTTCCGCTGCAAAACAAATGTTAGGTCGTACACCGGGTAACATTGAAGCGATACGTCCGATGAAAGATGGCGTAATTGCTAACTTTTTCGTTACCGAAAAAATGCTGCAGTACTTCATTAAGCAAGTACACAGTAATAACTTTTTACGCCCAAGCCCACGTGTTTTAGTCTGTGTTCCATGTGGTTCTACCCAAGTAGAACGTCGTGCTATTCGTGAATCAGCATTAGGTGCTGGCGCTCGTGAAGTTTATTTAATTGACGAGCCTATGGCTGCCGCAATTGGAGCGGGTATGCCCGTATCTGAAGCAACAGGTTCAATGGTGGTTGATATTGGTGGTGGTACGACAGAAGTCGGTATTATCTCATTAAACGGTGTTGTTTATTCTTCATCGGTTCGTATCGGCGGCGATAAATTTGATGATGCTATTATCAACTACGTACGTCGTAATTTTGGTAGCTTAATAGGTGAAGCTACTGCTGAACGTATTAAGCATGAAATTGGTTCGGCTTACCCAGGTGAAGAATTACTTGAAATTGAAGTACGTGGTCGAAACCTAGCTGAAGGTGTTCCACGCAGTTTCACCTTGAATAGCAATGAAATTTTAGAAGCATTACAAGAGCCGTTAACCGGTATTGTTAGTGCTATTATGGTTGCTTTAGAACAAGCTCCACCTGAGCTAGCGTCTGACATTTCAGAACGTGGTATGGTACTTACCGGTGGCGGTGCTTTATTAAAAGATATAGACCGTTTATTGATGGAAGAAACAGGTATTCCTGTTGTCGTTGCCGACGATCCATTAACCTGTGTAGCTCGTGGCGGCGGAAAAGCACTAGAAATGATAGATATGCATGGTGGCGACCTTTTTTCTTATGAGTAAGTTCTCATACGAATAAGTTAACAATTCATCTTGTCGTTGTATGGCAAAATTTAGGTATAAAAAGTACTCATTGACCCACGTCAATTCAGTGTTTCTCCCTTAAAATTTGTCCATACAGCTAAAGCTGAATTGTTCCGGAAATAATTTAGGTTTCTATGAACCCAATATTTAAACATGGCCCCTCCCCACAGCACCGACTTATATTGGTGCTGCTTTGTTCTGCGTCCTTAATTTTTTTCGACCATAAAATGAATAGCTTCGACCATGTTCGTGGCTTTTTACAGTCAATGGTCAGCCCATTACAGTATTTAGCGACGACACCAAAGCAAATGATGAATTGGGCGGTGGAAAACGTTACGACTCGTCGACAGCTTATTGCTGAAAATAAAGCCTACAAAATTTCAGAACTAGAGTTTCACCAGCAATTATTGGCACTTGAAATAGTCAAAAAAGAAAATGATCGTTTACGATCCTTACTGGCTTCACCGCTACGTGGTGAAGTCAAAAAAATGGTCGCTGAAATATTATCGGTAGACTCAGACCCTTATAGTCACCAAGTCGTGATAAACAAAGGTCGTGATGACGGAGTGTATGAAGGGCAGCCTGTCTTGCATGATGAAGGCATTGTTGGGCAAATATTACATGTCGGGGATAATAGTAGTCGGGTTATTTTAATCGTTGATGTTACTCATGCTGTGCCAGTCAGAATTAGCAGAAATGGTGTGCGTTTAGTGGCTAGCGGTACAGGAAAAATTGACAGATTAACCCATAACTTTGTTCAACATAGTACAGACATTCGCACAGGTGATTTATTAGTTACTTCGGGTCTAGGTGAAAAGTTTCCAGAAGGCTATCCCGTAGCACGCGTGACAGCAGTTATACAAAACGATGCCAATGCATTTGCTGTAGTGCAAAGTGAACCTGTTGCTAAAATAGACCGTTTACGTTATCTATTATTATTGTGGCCAGAAAAGCCTGTTGGTATTTTTGCGCCACAGCCAATAGACATAAAACCGGCAACATCAAATAAAAAGTCATCGAGTTAACTATGTCTATTCGTCATCGATTTATTATTATTTTAACCTTACTTATCGCGCTTATTGCTACTATTATGCCATTACCTCTAAGTATTGACGCTTTTCGTCCTGACTGGGTATTAGTGGTATTGATTTATTGGTGCTTAGCATTACCTAGCCGCGTTAATGTTATTAGCGCTGGTTTTGTCGGCCTGTTACTTGACGTACTACTTGGATCTATTCTTGGTGTACATACCGCTGCCATGGCAGTTACTGTTTATATTATTGCTGGAAACTTTCAAAAAATACGTAATTTTTCGGTATGGCAACAATCACTAATTGTCGGTGTTTTATCTGCTTTGTATCATTTAATTGTTTTTTGGATGCAACGCTTTTTAACTGACGCTGTATTTTTACCTAGCTATTTATATCCGGTGATCACCACGATCATTCTTTGGCCTTGGGCTTTTCTCTTATTAAGAAAAATACGTCGACATTTTCGTATCAGTTAATTTTCCTTATTTCTTTAACATCATTACATTAGTAGCCTTTTATGCAACCAACGTTAGTTTTAGCCTCACAATCGCCACGTAGAAAAGAGCTGCTTAGCCAATTGGGCTATAAGTTTACCACCCTTGCTGCCGATATTGATGAAACAGTTATTGAAGGGGAGTTACCTGCCCAATACGTACTCCGCTTAGCCATAGAGAAAGCTAACGTTATTGCCGAGCAGCAACATGAAACTTGTATTGTGCTAGGCTCTGATACAAGTGTGGTATTAAATCAACAGATTTTAGGTAAACCTGAAAATATTGAGCAATGCTGTCAGCAGTTAATGTTGCTGTCAAATAATACTCATCAAGTACTTACCGCAATTGCAGCGGTAAAAAATCAACAAACAGTTTCAGCATTAATTACCACTGAAGTTACCTTTAAATCGTTAACCATTGATGAAATAAAACGTTATTGGCAAACAGGTGAACCCCAAGATAAAGCTGGCGCTTACGGTATTCAGGGGATTGGCGGACAATTTGTGACACAAATTAATGGTAGTTATTCTGCAGTAGTCGGTTTACCTTTATATGAAACAGCAAAACTATTAGCTAAAGTGGGTTTACCTACACCTATTCAAGCAACGAATACACCTAATCACGTTAAGCATGGAGAAACCTTATGAGCGGCGAATTACTGATCAATGTTACCCCAAGCGAAACACGTGTAGCGTTAATTGAAAATGGTGTGTTACAAGAAGTTCATATTGAACGTGAATCACGTCGCGGTTTAGTTGGAAATATCTATTTAGGTAAAGTGATCCGTGTATTACCAGGTATGCAAGCGGCATTTATCGATATTAATTTAGAAAAAGCAGCTTTTTTACACGCTTCAGATATCAATACCAAATTGATTATAAATAAGGATGACTTACCTGCTGATCATGTACCAGACATACGTGCGTTGGTCCATGAAGGGCAGTATATTGTGGTACAAGTCATTAAAGATCCCTTAGGAACCAAGGGGGCGCGTTTAACAACAGACATTACTGTAGCCGCTCGGTATTTAGTGTTAATGCCTAATTCAAACCATGCGGGTATATCGCAGCGTATTGATGATGCAAAAGAACGCAATCGTTTAAAGGACATTATCACGCCATATTGTAGTGATACCCATGGCTTTATTGTCCGTACAGCAGCAGAAGGTGCCGCTGAAAAAGAACTAAAACATGATGCTGAATTTTTACGTCGAGTTTGGGCGAAAGTACAAGAGCGCAAACAGCGTAAGCAAACTAACGTCCCTATTTACCAAGACTTGTCACTTGCCTTTCGTGTGTTACGTGATTTTGTTGGCGTTGATCTAGAAAGAATTCGTATTGATTCGAAACTTACCTTTGAACAACTACACGTGTTTACCGAAGAATTCGTCCCTAATTTAACACCAATGTTAGAGTGTTACCCTGGAGAGCGACCCATCTTCGATTTGTTTGACGTTGAAAATGAGATACAAAGGTCATTACACCGAAAAATAGAGCTCAAATCCGGTGGCTCGTTGATCATTGATCAAACCGAAGCCATGACCACTATTGATATTAATACCGGTGGCTTTGTTGGGCATCGAAATTTAGAAGAGACTATTTTCAATACAAATTTAGAAGCGACGCAAGCCATTGCACGTCAACTTAGATTGAGAAATTTAGGCGGTATTATCATCGTCGACTTTATTGATATGCATAGTAATGAGCACCAAAAACGTGTGTTGCATAGCTTAGATGTTGCTATGGCTAAAGATAACGTTAAATACAGTATTAGTAAGTTTTCAAAACTTGGTTTAGTGGAAATGACACGTAAACGTACCCGAGAAAGTCTAGAGCATATTCTTTGTGGTGAATGTTCTGTGTGCTCAGGACGTGGACATTTAAAAACAGTTGAAACCGTTTGTTTTGAAATTTTACGAGAAATTGTCCGGGTAAATCGAGCTTACGATTCTGACAAATTCATTGTTTATGCATCTTCTGCAGTAAGTGAGTCTTTAATTAATGATGAATATCATCACCTTGCAGAGTTAGAAGTTTTCATAAGTAAGCAAATTAAAGTTCAAACAGAATCCATGTATAATCAAGAGCAGTTTGACGTTGTAATGATGTGATTAAACTTCATTAACTAGTGGACCTTAGTGTTAACACGAATTAATTTCGTGTCCAATATAATCGAGTGTGTAGTAAACCTTTTTATGAGTATTTCCGCTGTTTCAAATCGTTGGTTAAACCGACTCTATAAAATCCTAGCAATACTGCTAGTGCTTTTTGCTGTGCTGATCAGTGCTTTCCGATTATTTCTTCCTTATGCACATAACTATAAGCAAGACTTTCAAGATTATCTCAATGAGAGTAACGACAGTAATGTCACGATAGGCTCATTGGCTATGGGCTGGGAAGGTGCAGGGCCATCTCTAATTGTCGAAAAAGTTAATGTGCTTGATACTGAAACAGCACATGTCTTTGTCGCGAAAATGGAGTTTACGGTTGATTTTTGGCGAAGTTTACAACACCAAAAATTGATCACTAAGGATATTTCATTAGTCGGTGCGCAAGTTTTTTTTGATAAACGATTATTAGAAACCAACGAGACATCTAAACAAGACAGTTCTTTAATTGATAATGTCAGCTCGATATTTTTTAAACAAATTAAACGATTTTCTTTAAAAAGTAGCAAAATAACGGTGAGAGACGAAAGCCAAACGCGCACTTTTCTTGTTGACCAACTGTCTTGGTTAAATAACGGCAATAACCATAGAGCCTCGGGTAGTATGCTGATAGATGGCTTAACGTCCAATAATATTAAATTCAACCTTGACGCTTCAGGTGAGGATATTAGAGATTTAACAGGGCAACTCTACTTTGAAGCCAATAAGCTTAACATTACGCCATGGCTTGATACTATTTTCGCGATAGAAGATGATAAAACTCACTCTTCAGTCAACTTTAGTGCTTGGTATACCTTAAATAAAGGTGAAGCGAGTCAATTACAAATAGCATTAAACAATAATGAAGTTAGCTGGCTTTATCAAGATGAATTACATAGTTTACGCCTAGACAAAGGTAATATTCTCATTGAGAATTTTGATAATCGATTACAGAGAACAGTAACGACCACGCCACTGCAGCTTTATACTAATAATCATGCTTGGCAGCCACTCACAGTCAATACCCAACGAACAGAAAATGGTTTATTAACACATATTTCATCATTAGAGCTGTTTGGTATAGCTGACCTTTATCCGTTGTTTTCAGGCCATATAGAAAGCCAATCCTTACTTGATGGGCTTGCACCTGTTGGACAAGTAAGTGATGTTTATCTTTTAAAAACTAACGACGAATTCAAAGCATTAGCAAGTTTCTCTGAAGTTACTTCTTCTTTTAGCCAAGGTATACCAGGCATTGAAAATGTAAGTGGCGAGCTTAGCTTTGCGGAGCAGAACTTAACGATTAAGTTATTGGCAGAGAACGGCGAATTAGATTTTAACAAACATTTTTTATACCCAATTCCTTACCAATCGATAGCGAGTCAAGTTGATGTCGATTTTTCAAGTTCAGATCTTTCCGTAAAAGTTAAAAATCTTGAGGTTACTTCAGAACAGCTTCATGCCACGGCAGATATTGAAATTACGGCGTCAGAAAACAGCACACCGGCTATGGCCTTATTAGCTAATATTTATCGTGGCGACGCGAAAATGGCTGATTACTTTTACCCACATTTATTGATGGGGCAAGACCTTGTTGATTATCTTAAAGCTGCAATTATCGAAGGTGAGGTTGAACAGGCGCAAGTACTTTTTAATGGCCCTTTAGCAAACTTTCCTTTTCACGATAACAGTGGAATATTTGTTGTCGATGCAGAGTTAAAAAACAGTAAATTTCAATTTGACCCAAGTTGGCCAGTTATCAATGACTTTTCTGCAAATTTAAATTTTACGAATAACAGTATGTTAATTACAGGTCGTGGTGGAAGTTTATCGGGAATTGATGTTGCGGGCGTTGCAGTTGCTATTGATGACTTAGAAGGTCAGCAAATATTAACGGTAGACGCCAACTTTAAAGATACCCTACCTGAAACGGTGAGTAATTTAATGAATAGTAGCCCGATGGCAACAACTGTCGGCGAAACATTAAATCAGCTACGGGTAAGCAAAAATATATCTGGAAGCTTTGCTCTTAACTTGCCACTCAACGATCTTGATAGTGTTATCGCGAGTGGCAGGGTTAACTTCAATAATAATGACGTTACTTTACAAACCCCTGCAATGAATTTTAAGGAAGTAAATGGCGAGCTAACCTTTAAAAATGATGTGATTAACACTAAAAATCTAACCTTAAATTGGCGAGAAATGCCAATGGAATTAGTGGTAAAAGCAAATGATACCGACAACGACTACTTTCAAACGTTAATAAATTTGCAGGCAAAATGGCCTGAATTATCATGGAAAAAAGAATTACCGCAACTTTTGGAAAAATATGCGCATGGCCGATTAGACTGGCGAGGTGACTTAACATTAAAAATGCATCATAAAGGTGGTGTCTCTTACGACTTAATGATGAATTCTACTTTTGACGACCTTGCTTTCGAATTACCTGTTCCTTATAAGAAAAGTTTGGGTGAAGCGTTAACCGTTTCTGTGAATGTTTCTGGGCAAAATGATTATTCAGAGCTTAATGCGCAAGTGGGAGATGAACTTTATTTTTACGGTGAGCTAGACCATGAAAAAACTCAGTTCAGTAAAGCCCATTTGTTACTGGGTAATGAAGAATTATTATTACCGACTAAAGGTTTTCATATAACCACTAAATTGGCTACAGCATCTCTCACACAGTGGCAGTCTTTAGTTTTAGATATTCTCGATAGTGTTGAACAAAGTTCAGCAGACAGCCCTAGTGATAGTGTTGCAATTATTACGGCACCTGAACGTATTCGAGGTTCGGTGAAAGAGTTTGATATTCTAGGGCAAACATTAACTGATGTTTCTTTTAACCTTGTTGATAAACAACAATGGTGGTTGCTTGATTTAAATGCAAAAGAGGCACGAACAAAGGCTAAGTTCTATCCTGACTGGCATCAACAGGGTATTGATATAGATGCTGACTTTATCCATTTAACGCTAGCTGACGAGGTAGATAATAAATCAATTATCGAGCAGGCCTTGCAAGAATTACCTGAAGATAGGTTAAGTGACGATATTCTATTTGCCAATATCCCCCCTATTCGTGCGAAATGTACAAGCTGTTCCATAGGACGTTTAGACTTTGGCGAAGTCGACTTTTCTATTGAGCGCATTGCAGAAGATACGCTTAAACTTAAAAAGTTTACCGCAAAACGTGGGAAAACAAATTTAAGTTTTGATGCCACTTGGCAACATAATCAAAGAATTTCTCACACGGCAATAATAGGTCAACTAGAAACCAATGATCTTGAACAAGAAGTGATTAAGCTCGGTTACCCTTCTTCAATAAAAGATAGTGGTATAAAGTTGAAATACAACTTTGACTGGCAAGCTAGCCCGTTTAATTTCGGTCTTGAGAAATTAAACGGTGACGCTAACGCATCAATTAGTGAGGGCGTGGTTGATGCTGATGATCTAGGGGCTCGCTATTTATCTATTTTTAGTTTGTCGAGTTTAGCCAGAAAATTAAAATTCGATTTTAGAGATATCTTTAGTGAGGGTATGTTTTATGAGTCAATTAAAGGCGACTTTAAGCTGAAAAAAGGTGTCATTTATACCGATAATACTTTTATGAAAGGCGTGGCAGGTGACTTATCTATAAAAGGTAATACCGACTTAAACACCCAGATATTAGATTATAAAATGTCTCTCAAGCCTAATGTAAGTTCAAGCCTACCAGCAATTGCTTGGGTTATGACACTTAACCCATTAGCCTTTATCGGTGCTTTGGCGCTTGACAGCGTGATTACTTCAAAAGTAGTTACAGAGTTTAAAATTGAAGTAACTGGGCCAATGGCAGAACCAATTACAAATATCGTTGATAAAAAGACACAGAATATTAAAGTAGGCCGTACTACACCTCCTGAAGTTATCAAAGAATTGCCTACTGAAAATAATGATCGTTCTGATAATACTGACCATGGCATTAAAGACCATAAGGGTATAGATATTGATGGTTAAACTAACTGCGCTACAACTTTGTTCGGTTCCTGATGTTGGGGATAACTTCCGCATTATTGATCGTCACCTGGAGACCTTGATTGAAGAGTCAGCCCATGACGATGAGCACATTGTTGTGTTACCTGAATGTTGTTTATTTTTTGGTGGTAAAGATCAACAACAATTAGCGTTGGCTAAGGAAAGTGATCAGTTAGCTTATCAAAATTTATTTGTTTCTACCTTGCAAGAGCAGCTTTCTCGTTTGGCAAAACGCTATCAGGTTTTCTTAGTTGCTGGGAGTATTCCTTTGTTATCTTCGACTACCGATAAATTTACCAATACTTGCTGCGTGTTTTCACCTGAAGGTGATTTATTAACACAATACGATAAAATTCATCTATTTGATGTCAATGTACAAGACAGTGAAAAACAGTATAGAGAATCACGTTATACTCAAAGTGGCAGTGAAATAGTTTCGACGACTGCTGCGGGGATTAATGTCGGTTTGTCAATTTGTTATGATTTACGTTTTCCTGAATTATACCGAAATTTAACAACGTTAGGTGCGGATATTATTACCATACCTAGCGCCTTTACCGCGGTAACGGGTAAAGCCCATTGGCAAGCGTTATTGCAAGCTCGTGCGATTGAAAATCAAGTATATATTATAGCTGCTGGTCAGCAGGGCGTGCATGAAAATGGCCGAGAAACATGGGGACATAGTATGATCATCAGTCCATGGGGAGAAATATTGGCTTGTTTAGAGGAAGGTGTTGGCAGTATTACTGTTGATTTTTCCCGTGAAGCGTTAGAAAAAATAAGAAAAGCAATTCCTGTTGCTGAACATAACCAGTTTGAAAGCCAATTAAAAAGCTAAAACTATTAAAAATTAATACCGATAAGTGAAAATATAATGAATAGTGTTGAACGTGAACTTTTAACTGATAGCCAGATTGAGCGAGACCTTTTAGATCAAACGTTAACGAATATATATCAACGAAAAATTGATTTAGCCGATTTGTATTTTCAGTCAAGTTGTCATGAATCATGGATGCTAGAAGACGGTATAGTAAAGGAAGGCTCTTATAATATCGAACGCGGTGTTGGTGTTCGTGCCATTTCAGGCGAAAAAACGGGTTTTGCGTACTCTGATGATATATCTCCTCAAGCTTTAAAAAAAGCGGCTGATGCGGCAAAAGGTATCGCTAATGCAGAACAAAATGGTCGAGTACAAGCTTTTAAAAGCCAAAACCAAAAAACAATTTATCAGGCGGTTGATCCATTAGCTAGCTTGGCACAAGAACAGAAAATAACCTTACTACATGAAGTAGAAGCGCATGCACGTTCTGTTGATAAGCGTGTTCAGCAAGTTATTGTTAGCTTATCGGGTGTTTATGAAAAAATATTAGTGGCAGCAAGTGATGGTACTTTTGCCACAGATATTCGTCCTTTAGTACGTTTAAACTGTTCGGTATTAGTCGAAGATAATGGCAAGCGCGAACGTGCAAGTGCCGGTGGTGGTGCCCGTACTGATTATAGTTACTTTTTCGAACTTGAAAACGGAAAAGCTCGTTACTTTGCTTATGCTGAAGAAGCCGTTCGTCAAGCGTTAGTTAATTTGGTTGCAATAGACTCACCTGCTGGATTATTACCTGTCGTGCTTGGTTCAGGTTGGCCTGGCGTACTTTTACATGAAGCAGTTGGTCATGGTTTAGAAGGTGATTTCAACCGTAAAGGCTCGTCAGCTTTTTCTGGGAAGATTGGTCAGCAAGTAACTTCTGATTTATGTACGATTGTCGATGACGGCACTATGGCTAATCGCCGTGGTTCCATATCAATTGACGATGAAGGAACGCCTGGACAATACAATATCTTGATCGAAAAAGGCATGCTAAAAGGTTATATGCAAGATAAGCATAATGCTAAATTAATGGGGGTAGCGCCAACGGGTAATGGACGTCGCGAATCTTATGCGCATTTACCTATGCCGAGAATGACAAATACTTATATGTTACCTGGGGAGCACGATCCAAAAGACATTATAAAGTCAGTGAAAAAAGGTATCTATGCACCGCACTTTGCCGGTGGGCAAGTGGATATCACATCAGGAAAGTTTGTATTTACTAGCTCAGAAGCTTATTTGATTGAAGATGGTGAAATTACCTCGCCGATAAAAGGTGCAACATTAATTGGTAGTGGCCCAGAAGCGATGAAAAATGTCAGTATGGTCGGTAATGATTTGAAGCTTGATGCCGGCGTTGGTGTTTGTGGCAAAGATGGGCAAAGCATACCCGTTGGTGTGGGACAACCAACCTTGAAAATTGATGAGATGACTATCGGCGGTACGCAATAGTTAGATTCGATATTAATGCAAAGATAAAACACCATATTAATTGAAGAGTGTTTTATCTTTGTTGCTTTAAGCTTTTTTCTTCGTAAGTTTTAAATCTTCCAACCCAATTCTAAAGCAATCCCCTTGGTATCGTTATCACCGGTAAATCCCGCAATATCTATCGAAACAATATCCCAAGGGGAAATTCCAATACCGAAAGTATAAATATCGGTTTCGTTATCATTTAAATCAGTGCGCATTCCTAAACGAAATTGCATATGTTCAGCCCACTGAAATTCAGCACCAAAAGATGCGTATTTAACCGGAGGCAATTGTTTGAAACTTTCTCGTTCTACTAAATCCATTTCAGCCGCTAAAGTTATCCAATCAGTTTGATAACTAATACCAACTTCAGCACTTGATTCGAGGTTGAAGGTTAAATTTTTCTCTGTAAGGGTTACGTCATGTTCTGAAATATTGTTAACCACAAAGGCACCATGCCATTGTCTTTGCTCACCCCAAGTCGCATATAAGCCAAAATCGAAATTAGCACCTTTGCTGTCGGTTAAGTGCTCATCGTCGGTTAGATCAAACTCATCTTCATCAAAGTCAGCAATACTTGGATTATTGAAGAAAATATCAATACGTTGATATTTTACTTTTGCACCGACACTCAAGTCATAGTTAGCATGCTTTACTAATGGATAGCCGAACATAGCTCCTACTTCAACAACAGAATAGCCAACACCAGTAGCAGATGACTTCAATGTTCCTGTATCAAATTTACCGGTATCGATGGCTGTTTTTAGAATTACTTCATCTGCTTCATCATAATCAACAATAGCACCTAAACGACCGTATTGATTGGCAAAAAGACCAAAGCTTAAACGTTCATTAGGTACAATAACAAGCAGGTTTACACCTTCTCTAAATTGCACTGGTTTAAGATCTATGTCTGCTAAAGTGTCCGTGATCTTATCTACTTGATCTAACAAGTCGGCTTTATACGCTGGAATATCTCCGGGCAGCACATTTTCTAAACCATCGATGCTTTTTTCAAACTCATCGATGTAGTCAGCAATGTCTTCACCTTTATCGATGACATTATGCTCGTCTGATAAAAGACCGCCTAAATTTAAAGAAAAATAGACATCGTCGTCGTTATCGTACTTGGTCAATAAAGCAGGGTTACTTAGTGCTGAGGTGAAATCTTTTGTTAAGCCAGTAAAACCTTGTCCTGCTTGCTTTGCTGAAAAGCTATTGGCATGAGAAGCACCACAAACAGCTAGTGCAATCAGGCTTAACCCTTTAGTTAGTAATTTCATATTTAAGTTCTCTAATATTAATGAGTTGAGGGTCATATTTTTAGTATGTTATGGAGTGTAATCGATTCTATTTGATTTACTTATTGGGGGGAAGGAATAATAAGTAGCTGAAATATTTCTAAACTCAAAGATAGATTAAAGAAGATGGGCTTAAAATTAGAGAGTGTAATAATGTTTACAATTTTTTATTGCGGAGATGTTACTGATTTGTGGAATTGTGATGATTTATGTTATATTGTCACATAATGAAAAGTCACTCAATAATTACGCGAACCGATAAAAAATCTTTAATCACGATGTTGATTTTGATTGCCTTTCTGTGCGTAATAATTAGTCACGCACAACATACCGATTTTTTAAGTGATACCGTTGAGCGGCATCAATGTAAATTGTGTCAGCAAAACCTTGACTTGCCGACTGAAAATACACTTAATATTGTGGTCGTTACAAATGATTATTATCACATTAATAATCGTTATGTGAATATTGTATTAACACCGTACTTTTATCTTAGTTCACCCCTTCGGGCCCCCCCAATTTCATAAAATAATTATTCACTTTTACATTTTTTCAATAATTTTTTACTGGAATATATAACCCATGCAATTTAATAAAGTTGCGGTAGCGTGTGCGTTACCGTTTATTTTGTCGAGCACTGTTGTTGCCGCAAAAGAAATCTCAGGCGTAGTGCTTTCTTCTTCAGGAAAAGCAATTTCTCAAGCTAAAATATCATTACCGAACAGTTCAATAAGTGTAATGTCAGATAAAACCGGCCGCTTTGTTTTAACCAACTTAACGCCCGGTGAAGTTGAGCTTCACATTACAGCACCAAATTTTAGTCACGCTAACGAACATGTCGTTGTGAAACAAGAGGGGACGGTAACAATATCAATTAAGTTATCACCCACGGTAATGGAAATTGTTGATGTTTATGCGACACCATTACATTCGTCAACGATTGAATCGGCTTTACCTGTCAATGTTATAACCAGTGACGAGCTTAGGTTAAAGCAATCATCTACGTTAGGCGAAACACTTAAAAATGAAGTTGGTGTCCATTCAACTTACTTTGGGCCCGTTGCTAGTAGCCCTATTATTCGTGGTATGGATGGCCCTCGTGTAATGATAACCCAAAATGGTTTAGATGCCGGAGATGCATCACGCGTTGGTCCAGATCATGTGGTTTCTTCAGAAACGTCAACAGCTAAGCAAATTGAAGTTCTTCGTGGACCTTCAACATTATTTTATGGTAGTGGAGCTATTGGCGGTGTAGTAAATGTAGTAGACAACAGAGTACCAACCTCTCTGGATAAAAGTTTTGACTACATGTTAAAGCATAATGATGTAGCAAGTGAAGACGAAGCATCTTTTTCACTTAATACTCATTCAGAAAAATTAGCTTTTCATGTCGACGGTTTTTGGCGTGAGTCAGATGATTATAAAATTCCAGGTTATGCAGAATCAGAAAGTACGCATGATGAAGACGAACATGATGAACATGATGAACATGATGAACGTGGTGAAAAAGGCACTTTACTCAACAGCGCGTCAAAATCGTCAGGTTTTACTTTAGGTACAAGTTACGTTGTAGATAATGGTTTTGTCGGTTTTTCTTTCGGTCGAATGACCCGTGAATATGGAATTCCAGGGCATAGCCACGGTGGTCATGAAGATGAACATGAAGAAGAACATCTTGATGAACACGAAGAAGAACATGATGAGAATGTTTATGGAGATCTAGAACAAGACCGTATTCAGTTTTTAAGTGAGCTTACCTTTGATAAAGGCTTTATTAATAAAGTAGCCAGTAAAGCTTCATATACAGATTATCAACACAAAGAAATTGAAGGTGGCGCTGTAGGTACTATTTTTAATAACGAAATGGTTGAAACTCGTTTTGATATTTTTCATCAAGAATATGCGGGTTGGAAAGGTGCATGGACTTTTCACTACAAAAGCACAGACTTTGAAGCGGTTGGCTTAGAAGCATTCACTCCACCATCAGACACAACATCGTATGCTTTTGCTTGGTTAGAAGAACAGCACCTGTCTAATAATTTGTTGCTACAAGTTGGCGCACGTGTAGAACGTGTTGTAATTGAAGCTGGCGATAGTGGACTGGAATTTCATGATGAACATGAAGAAGATCATGACGAGCATGGCGATGAACACGATGAACACGAAGAAGAACTGTTTTTTGATAAGCAATCTTTTACTCCCGTTAGTTTATCTGCAGGATTAATTTGGGACTATCAAAAAGGCTACAATTTAGGATTTTCTTTATCTTATTCACAACGAGCACCTTCTGCTGCAGAGTTGTTTTCAAACGGGGCTCACATTGGTACTAATAGTTATGAAGTTGGTGCGTTATATGAAATTCATGAAGAAGGTGACGAAGTACATTTTGACCTTACAGATAAAGATGTAGAGCTTGAAACGGCAACTAATATTGATATTACTTGGCGTAAATTCGAGGGAAATTTTGGTTTTGTAGTGGGCGCTTTCTATAATCAAGTAGATGATTATTTATACCAAGAAGAAACGGGCTTGTATGCGGATGATGGTCATGGCCATGATGAAGAGCATGAAGAGCATGAAGAGGAAGGGTTGCCTGTTTACATTTATCAACAGCACGATGTTAAAATGTATGGTGTAGAAGCCGAGCTTATTTATCAATGGAATGACATGATTAAGACCTCCATATTTACCGATTATATCAGGGCTGAGTTGGATGGTGGTGATAACCTACCACGTATTCCACCAATGCGTTTGGGCGGACAGTTGGATTACGTAAGCAATAACTACAGCGCACAATTTTCAGTAACGCATTACTTTGATCAAGAAGATATTGCAGAACGTGAATCAGAAACTGATGGATATACAATGATTGACGCAAACTTTAATTACTATCTTGACGGTATTGGAGAAGACTTTGTCATTTTTGTTAAAGCGAATAATTTAACAGACGAAGATGCTCGAGTTCACCAATCATTTCTAAAGGACGTTGCCCCGTTACCCGCACGAGGATTTGAGTTTGGGATTCGCGGTAGCTTTTAATTTGAATTAAAAGCGTAAATGGTTAAATTAAAAAAGGAGCTATAAAGCTCCTTTTTTATTGACTGAAATATTTATATAATATCAATGTTCAATTTATTTTATGCGTATACCGTCTTTTTCAATGGTAACTTTACCTTTTTTAAGTAAATTACCCACAGTCGCTTTAAAGGTTTTTTTACTAACGCCTAAAGTGCGTTGAATTAATTCCGGAGAGCTTTTGTCATGTAATGGACTAAAACCATCATTCTCAGCAATATGAGCTAATAACTTATCGGCAAAGTCATTTACTTTTCCTTCACCTGTGCGTGAAAGTGACAAATCAATACGACCATCTTCGCGGATATTTTTAATGTAACCGTCTACAATTCTACCAACACGTAATGGTTGGAAAATTTCATTATCGAAAAGTAAGCCCCAATGCTTATCGTTGATTATCGCTTTAAAACCAAGGTCGGTTTTACCACCGATCATTAATTTAACTTTATCCCACTTTTGATAATCAGCAGGCCAAATATCAATATATTTATCGAGTTTACTTGAAGCTGCAATACGGTCTGTCGTGGTATCAAGGAAAATACGAACTAAATAATATTTTCCTTCTTCCATCGGGCTGTGTTGTTGGTTGAATGGTACTAATAGATCTTTTGGTAATCCCCAATCAAGAAAAGCACCCATCTTGTTCAGCTGTTTTACTTTTAATGAGACAAATTCATCGACTTGGCCAAGCGGTTTATCGGTTGTCGCGACAATGCGCTCTGCTGAATCTACATAAATAAAGACAGTGATTTTGTCGTCTACTTTACAGTTTTCAGGAAGATAACGGTTAGGTAGCAATACTTCACCTAGTTCCCCAGCACCTAAATAAGCACCTTTTTCGGTGACTGTAACTACTGAAAGGGTATTATATTTACCAATATCGGCCATTTGAATTTACCAAGAAAATGAATAAGGAATCTTAAACGCTATAATAACGCATATCAAAAATGAATGATGTTATTTTCTCGGTTTGGTTTGAATATATTCTGCGTGGCGTAGGTGAAGTAAATCGGCAATTTTACGAATCACATGTTCTTCAATACTGGCAAGCTCTCCGTCAGCATAAGCCATATTCCATAACTGTTTAACAACATTAATACGTTGCTCTATGGTGAAATGCTCATTTATTTTTGAAGTGTAACTATAAAAATCAGTAGCTTGTTCACTTTGGATTAAAGCTTGATCAATAATTTGCCTAACTTCCTCTTCATTTAAATCAAATTGCTGAACTAATAATAAAGCGAGTTTGGCTTGCTCTTGTTGATCAAAATGTCCATCTGCGCGCATCACTTCACATAAAAGAACAGCACAAGCTACCTCAATGGTTACTTCAGCGGAATTTTGTCCGGGAGAATTTTCTGTTAAATCATTAGCTAAACTTTGAAAAAAAGTGCTGATTTTTGTAAGCATTACTCGTCCTATTAAACATTATCATAAAATATTTATTTCATTGTTGCGCTGAGTTACCAATAAAACAAGCAGCTAGACATTAAATTTGATAACAAAGTGTGTCTGATTGCTATTTATATAATGAAACATTACTATAGAAAGTATTATGACAGCGCTGTCTTGGGTGTTTGTAATTTACAAAAGAGTCAATGAAGGAAAAATATGATGAGTAAAATTAACGCTCAAGTAGAACAAATAAAACCTAAAAAAAAGCGGCTGTTATCCATTGATGCTTTACGCGGCTTTGATATGTTTTGGATTTTAGGCGCTGAAAGCTTATTCGCTGCTTTATTTATTGTCACTGGTTGGCCAATATTAGCGGTATTTGCTGAGCAAATGGAACATACAGTTTGGCATGGTTTTCATGCTTACGACCTTATTTTCCCGCTATTTATTTTTTTATCGGGTGTAAGTTTAGGTATTGCCGCAAAACCCCTGTCGAGTTATCCCCCTGAAAAAGCAAAATCTATCCTTCTTCATGGTATTAAAAGATTAGTGCTGTTGATCAGTTTCGGCATTTTATATAACCATGGTTGGGGAGCAGGTATTCCAGCATCATTTGACGGCATTCGCTATGTTAGTGTTTTAGGGCGAATAGGTATCGCATGGTTTGTTGCTGCAATGTTAGTTTGGTATGTCAGTGAGAAAACACAATGGCTAATCGCTGGTGGAATTCTGATTGGCTATTGGTTACTTCTAAGCTTTGTATCTTTAGGCGGTTATGGCGCAGGAGACTTTTCTGCTGATGGTGCGTTAAATGTCTGGTTTGATCAAAACTTATTACCAGGAATAACTTACCGTAATTTAGCCATTGACCCAGAAGGCTTATTATCGAACGTCACTTCGGTTGTAAATGCATTAGCAGGGGTTTTTATTGGCCGTTACATGATGAAAAACATTACCCAACCTAAAATATTAATTACGGGGTTAACGCTTATTGGACTTTCTGTATTAGCGTTAGGCTATAGTTGGGGAATATTTTTTCCAATAAATAAAACCCTTTGGACAAGCTCATTTTCTTTAGTCACTATCGGCTATAGTACGCTTTTGTTGACTCTTTTTTACTGGCTAATTGATGTTTTAGACTTTACTAAATGGGCTAAATTCTTTGCTGTTATTGGAACAAATTCAATTATTGTTTATCTCGGCACGAGTATTATCGATTGGAAATATACCTCGCAAAGCATTTTTGGTGGTTTTATTAGTATTGTACCAGCAGGTTGGCAAGACTTTATTTTATTTGGTGGGATGGTGTTCTTACAATGGTTAGTTCTCTTTTGGCTATATCGAAGAAATATTTTTATAAAAGTATAAATATTGGTTAAAAGTACTAATGTATAAAAAAGGCCTCTTTCTAAAAGAGGCCTTTTTTATTAGCTGAATAAAAAGTTAGGTCGGTATATCATATTGTTTTATAACTTTTTTTGTTTTAAATTTGTTTGTTGTTTTTAACATTTTGCGCTTATATACCATTTCCGGCGTATATCTTGTAACAAGCATTTACAACTTAAATGGTTTTGTAGACAAATAATTCGTTATTCTATACATAATTAAATAAATCATTACATTTGATCACACTCTTATGAGGACATAACAGTGAAAAATAAAAAACAAATTATCGTACCTATTGCTATTCTTGCTGCCGGCATCTTATTATTTATTGGCTTCTCAAGCATGAAAAAGCCACCAGAAGAAAAAGATAAAGTAGACAATACGCCTATCGTTGCTGTTGAAACGATTCATGTTGCACCGATGAATTTAACGGTTAATTCTTATGGCGTGGTGAAGCCTAAATATGAAACTGAATTAGTGGCTCAAGTTAGTGGTCAAATTGTGGAGCTTTCAGAGATTTTTGTTCGTGGTGGCTTTGTTGAACAAAATCAATTGTTAGCACGAATTGACCCAAGTGATTACCAAGCAGCCTTGATTGATGCGCAAGCGACTATGGCTTCGGCACGTGCCGCACTTGAGAAAGAACGTGCACAAGGTCAAGTAGCTGAGCGTGAATGGAAACGTATTACCGATACTTCCCCTACTGAATTAAGTTTACGTAAACCACAACTCGCGCAAGAACTTGCTCGCGTAAAATCAGCACAAGCTTCTGTACTTCGTGCAAAGCGCAACTTAGAACGTACTGAAATTAGAGCCCCTTATGACGCTATGATTGAAAGCCGTACTATTGGTTTAGGTTCTTTTGTTGGTACTGGCAATAAAGTAGGTAAGTTACTTGGTACTGATATTGCGGAAATACGCTTACCAGTTGCTGACAATCAGTTGCAGTTTTTAGTTGAACAAGGTGAAAATGCGCAGGTTAACTTAATTGGCAACTTTGCAGGTAAAAATGTTATTTGGCAAGCAAACATTTTCCGTAGTGAAGGGGTGATTGATAACAAGAGCCGTATGAGCTATTTAGTTGCAGAAGTGAAAGACCCATACCTTTTAAACAGTGCAGTAAATTCTTCAGATAAAAATCCAATACGTTTTGGCTCATATGTGACGGCTGACATTCTTGGTATCAGTCTAGCGAATGCAGCTGTAGTACCGCGTTATTTAGTCAATAATAATCGTGTTGCTATTTTAAATGCCGATTCAAAGTTAAATTATGTTGATATTGAAATCGCTCGACAAGAAGGGGCAAATGTTATTGTGACAAGCGGCTTGCATGAAGGTGATCAATTAATTATTTCAGCACTAGATTATCCTGTTAATGGTATGAAGCTAGCTTTACTGGGCAGTGAGAAATCTGACAATGAAGAACCTGATGAAAAAGCTTCAGAAACACAAATTGCAAGCATTAAGGATTAAATGATGGACGATACCCATAAAGGCATAATTGCTTGGTTTGCCCGTAATAGTGTGGCCGCAAACTTGTTGATGATCTTTATTTTACTGGGCGGATTTCTGACGGTTAGCACCATTAATAAACAGATGTTCCCACAAGTAAATATCAATTGGATTTCTTATACCGCACCTTATCCAGGTGCAGCACCACAAGAAGTCGAAGAAGGCATAACTATAAAAATTGAAGAAGCTTTGGAAACAGTACAGGGCTTAAAACGCGTAATTACCTATTCAAACCGTAGTTATTCAAATGGTTGGTTTGAAGTAGATTTAGATTATGATCCGCAAGTTGTTTTAGAAGAAGTGAAATCTGCGATTGATTCAATATCTAGCTTTCCTGATGGTATGGAGCGTATCAAAGTCGAGCGTGAAAAATTTCGTCAAGAAGTCATGTATATCAGCTTGTATGGTGACTTAACCAATGGCGAGCTTAAAGAGTTAGGGCGAAAAGTTCATAATGAAATTCAGCAGTTACCCTTTGTAAATATTTCAGAGCTTTATAGTGGTTTAGATTACGAAATATCCATTGAAGTAAGCAAAGACAAGTTACGTGAATACGGCTTAAGTTTCAGGGATGTTGCTCAAGCGGTGCGCGGTTTTTCTCGTAATATGTCAGCAGGGCAAATTCGCGCTGAAAATGGTTATATTAACTTAAGAGTAGAGAACCAAGCTTATCGTGGTCATGAGTATGAGCAAATTCCTGTTATTACCTTAGAAGACGGTACTAAAGTTTTCTTAGGTGAAATTGCTACCATTGTCGATGGTTTTAAAGAAGGCTTACAGTACTCAAAATTTAATGGCGAAAACTCAGTAACTATCTTTATTGGTGCGGCAAATAATCAAAGCATCACTGATGTGGCCGAAGTCATTAATAAATATGTTGATGAAAAAGCAGTTGTTTTACCTGAAGGTGTTAAGTTAGAAACATGGGTTGATATGACCTACTACCTTGACGGTCGTCTAAATATGATGATTGATAACATGCAAAGTGGTGCAGTATTAGTCTTTTTAATGCTGGCGTTATTTTTACGTGTTCGTTTAGCTTTTTGGGTAATGATGGGCTTACCGGTTTGTTTCTTAGGAACTTTACTGATCATGCCGATGGAATTTGTTGGTGTCACAATTAACGTAATAAGCTTATTTGCTTTCATCTTAGTGCTAGGGATTGTGGTGGATGATGCCATTGTCATGGGGGAAAGTGCCCATGAAGAGATAGAGGAGTTTGGTCATAGTACGGAAAATGTCATTCGTGGTGTTAAACGTGTTGCTATGCCTGCGACCTTCGGCGTATTGACCACTATTGCCGTATTTTTACCTTTCCTCTTTGGTGAAGGGCCGTCTTCTGCCTTTGGTAAGGCTATTGGCTCTGTGGTGATTTTATGTTTAATCTTTTCTTTGATTGAATCGAAACTTATTTTACCTGCGCATCTGGTCAAAATGAAAATTAAAGAATTCAACCCTAAAAACCCTATCGATAGATTGCGTTTATGGGTTGATACCAAATTGAAAAATTTCATTCAAAAGGTTTATCGTCCTGCGTTAATAAGGTTTATTGAGTATCGTTACGGCGTGTTAATGTTTTTTATCAGCCTAATGTTAATTAGTGCTGGCTTGTTTGCAGGTGGTTTTGTTCGATTTGTAGGGCAACCTAAAATTCCACACGACTTTCCACGTGTAAATGTTGAAATGAACGTTGATGCATCAGAAAAATCAACATTAGAAACCTTGTTAAAAATTCAAGGTGTTATTAATCGTATTGATAAAGATATTGAAGCAGAATATGGCAGTTCAATGATCTCTGATATGCAGGTTGAGTTACGTAGTAGAACCAGTGGTCAATTAATGGTGAAGTTAGTCATACCAGAATTAAGACCAATGAATACTTTTGAACTTGCTGATTTATGGCGTGCCGCTATTCCTGATTATCCTGGCGTTAAATCATTCACTATTGGTGATAACTTATTTGGTGGCGGTCGTGATGATGGCGATATTGCTTTCAGGCTAGAAAGTCAAAACGATACAGAACTACTCGCTGCGGCAAAAGAATTGAAAGCTAAGCTTAATTCCTTAAAAGGTATTGGTGATGTTAATGATAGTCGTCAAACCAGTGCGAAAGAAGTGCAGTTTGAATTAAAACCATTAGCATATAGTTTAGGTTTAACATTAGCTGATATTGCATCACAAGTGAGCTATAGCTTCTACGGTTTGGAAGCTCAACGTATTCTCCGTGATAGTGAGGAAGTGAAAGTGATGGTTCGCTATCCTCTTGAGCAACGAAGTTCTGTTGGTCACGTTGATGATGTGATGATTCAAGCGCCTAATGGTGCCGAATTACCCTTGTCTGAATTGGCAGTAATAACCCTACAAGAAGGTGTAACTCGTATACGCCGTGAAAACGGTAACCGTACTATTAACGTATGGGCAAGCGTTGATGCTGAGCAGGTTGAACCGTTTAAAGTGGCAAATGATATTCGAGATAATTTTATTCCTGAATTATTAAGAAAATATCCACTAGTAAAAAGTGAGGTCTCGGGCAGTATTCAAGAAGAAATGGAAAGTGCTGATAAACAGACCCGAGACTTTATTATCTCTTTAATGATTATCTTTTCATTATTGGCAATCCCGCTGAAATCATATTCACAAGCTGCGATGATTATGGTGGTGATCCCCTTTGGTGTCATTGGTTCAGTGATTGGCCATTTTATGTTAGGCATGGACTTAAGCGCGCTCTCTATCATGGGGATCCTAGCTGCAGCGGGCGTCGTGGTAAATGACTCGCTGGTCATGGTTGATTACGTTAATAATGCACGCAAACGTGGTGAGAAGCTAAAAGATGCGGTAATACATGCTGGCACTAAACGTTTCAGAGCCATCTTACTAACGTCAATAACAACGTTTATTGGTTTAGTGCCTATCATCTTTTTTGAAGTGAGCGCACAAGCACAAATTGTTATTCCAATGGCGATATCTTTAGCCTTTGGGGTATTGTTTGCTACTATTGTGACATTAATTTTTATCCCAAGTTTATATATCATTATTGAAGATCTCAAAGGACTCGTTAAACGTAAGAGAAAGCAGCCAATTAACACTGAAGATAACGGAGAGCTAGGAGTTAACTAAGTTTAATATATTATTTAACTAAGCCATTACTTTTGTAATGGCTTTTTTATTGGGTGATTGCATATAAATATATATGAAAAATAAAAACTATCGTTTCCGAAACTAGCTGACTATAATGCCGCTAACTCCAAATAAAAATAAATGAAGTGGACTCATTATCATGAAACCTATTTATCTTTTTTCTGCACTTACCGCTTTAACGCTTACAGGCTGTTCTTCAATAGACAATACCTGTGAAAACATCACAGTAGCCAGTGAACAAATTCAAGAATGTCAGTTATTACAACGTCAAATTGCTCATTCCAAAGAGCAGCCATTAATTCACACTGAATTAGAGCGTCGTTATCAAGTTGATTGTATTGATATTCGTTATTACCGTGATGATAAACAAGCGGCTACTTGTGGTAACAAATATAAAATGGCTGAAGCTATCGAGGCTGTTAAAGAAGAGTCTCAGCAATAAAGTTAAATTCGATTAGAATATTTATTATTGAAGCAGATCTAAGATTTGCTTTTTTTATAGCTTAATTTCGCAGTACAACCGAGAATTTAGATGTTTCTAAAAATATTTTTTGTCACTTTATCCATGAGTACTTTGATGTCATGTCAGCAAGAGCCTATTAATTCGGTAGATAAAACTTCCGCTAATGAAGAAAAAGTTACCCCGTCTGAGATATCAGATAAAACTTCGGGGAATGAAAACCTTGTGTCCAAATCGGAGAAACTAAAAGCGATCCCAAAAAACTCTTTAACTAAAGTAGACATTGGTCAGTTATCGTTTATAGCGACTATTAGGTATATGAACATAGAGGGCGGATTCTTTGGTGTCATTTCGAAAGATGGTAAACGTTGGCTACCGTTAAACTTAAAGAAAGAGTTTCAACAAGATGGTGCCATTATTAAAGTAACAGGAAGTGCCGTAAATGACATGATGACTATTCAACAATGGGGAACTCCTTTTTCAATTACCCATATCGAATTAATAAAAGCAGGTAGTAAGGGAATCCAAACAAATATTATTTAGGCTATTTTTATTTACAAATTAAAGGTTGCATTAATAATGTTAGATGACGGTCTTTACCCGAAATAACCACTTGATATATCCCTCGGTATTGTTTTTCTGAAATAGACTCAACCTTTTTCTGGCTTAATAGTGCAGCAAGCTGAGGTGTTGTATTACTATGACCAAATACTACAGTGTTTTGTTTTTCTTTAGTTAATTGCCATGCAAGTTGCTCTAATTTGTTTGGCGCATAGTTTTTTATCGCAAGCTTTTGCTTTTGCGCTAGCGGAGTGGCGGTTGCCATAGTACGTTTATAGCTTGTACTGTATATTTTTTTTATTTTTGCATGCGCTAGCATACTCGCTAGTTGTTTAGCTCGAAACTTTCCACATTGCGTCAAGCCAGGATCATCCTGATTAATTTGCTTTTCAGCATGGCGAACTAGATAAAGGCTGTAGCTTTTGTTCTCTTTTTCTTGCTGATTATTCTCAGTTGCATGCACTAATAAAAAAGGCATGTTGATGAAAGTTATTATTAGTAAAATTAATTTTTTCATAACATACCCTTTTTGTTTTTTACCATTAAAGCTTATTAATTAAAATAAACGATTCAAACCATTTAACGCCGCAACACGAAATGCTTCAGCCATAGTTGGATAGTTGAATGTTGTATTAACAAAATATTCAATAGTATTACCGCCATTGGTTTGTTGCATAATTGCTTGACCAATGTGTATTATTTCAGCTGCATTCTCTCCGAAACAATGAATACCTAAAATTTCCTTGGTGTCGCGATGAAAAAGTATTTTCAACGAGCCAACCAAGCTATTTGATATTTGTGCTCTTGCTAGATGTTTAAATTGCGCTCGACCTACTTCATAAGGTATTTTCGCTGCGGTAAGTTCTTGCTCTGTTTTACCCACTGAACTGATTTCAGGGATGGTATAAATACCTGTTGGAATATCAGCAATAAGTTTTGCGGTGCTCTGATGATCTATCATAGCTGAAGCGGCTAATCGACCTTGGTCATAAGCCGCGCTGGCTAAACTTGGATAACCAATAACATCACCAACAGCATAGATATTTTCTACATTAGTTTGGTATTGATTGTTAACTTTTAACTGACCACGACCATCTGCCTTTAAGCCTGCATTTTCAACTTTTAAATCTGCAGTATTACCGGTACGCCCGTTAGCAAATAGTAAACAGTCGGCGCGCATTTTTTTACCAGACTCTAAATGTACAACAACTGCGTCATCAGATGCTTCAACACGTTCAATTGCTTCGCCATGGCGAATCACTACACCATTATTCCATAAGTGGTAACTGAGTGAATCAGACATTTCGGCATCTAAAAATGAAAGCAATCTATCTCGGGTATTAATTAAATCAACCTTTACGCCAAGCCCACGAAATATTGACGCATATTCAGAGCCAATAACACCGGCACCATATATGATAATGGAACGAGGATCATGCTTAAGTGACAAAATAGTGTCGGAGTCATACACACGTGAATGGTTAAAATCAATATCGTCAGGTCGGTAAGGATGAGAGCCTGTGGCTATAACAATTTGTTTTGCGGTAATTTTCTCTACAGAGCCGTCATCTTTAACAATATTAAGAGTATTAGCGTCAATAAAAGAAGCTTCACCGGCAACAAGCTCGACACGGTTTCGATCATAAAAACCACTGCGCAGTTGTACTTGTTTACGAATAACGGCTGAGGCATGTTTGAGAATGTCTGGAAATGTTAAATGCTTTGCTTTTTCAGTACCTCTAAAAAGTGGGCTGGCGTTATATTCAATTAAGCGGCTAACACTTTGGCGTAAAGCTTTCGAGGGAATTGTTCCCCAATGTGTACAACCACCACCGACATCTTTATAGCGCTCTACAATAGCAACCCGTTTTTCTTTTTTTGACAATTCCATAGCAGTACCTTCACCGCCAGGACCTGTACCAATAATAATTGCATCGTAATCATAATTCTCGATGATTTTTTCTATTGTTTTAGCTTTGTTTTTAGTTGACAAAGTTTAGCCTTAAATTCCTACTAAGATAGAAAAATTCTAGCAGGAATTAAGACGTCTGACCATGTAAAAGCTTGATCTGCTCTTATAATTATTAAATAGGTTACGCTTTATGCAAGCTGAGTTAAGAAACGCTGCCAATGTCGTTGTTGTTCTGCAAGATGTTGCTTAAATTCTTGATACTGTGCAGCTAATTCTGAGCTTTCAACATCCGCAATTAACTTATCACGTCTACAGGCTAGTAACTTTTTACGCACATCGTAATAGTCATTAACCCTGTTAATTAATAAATCATATTCTTGCTGAAGCTTTTCACGCATTTGTTCGGCATTAGGATGGGATAATAGTTTTTGTTGGTTACGTTTGAGCACCATCGCCAAACGAGCTTTTTCAATTTTATCATCCGAGTAACTACGAAGCTTTGAAGTCAGCTTCAAAAATTCACAGCCTTTAATTAACCACTTAGTTGGGTCAAACTGCCACCAATGAATACCATTTCGATAATCGTTTTCAAAAATATGATGGTAATTATGGTAACCCTCGCCAAAAGTCAAAAATGCCAGGAAACCGTTATCTCGGGCAGTATTTCTTTCCGTGTAAGTTTGTTTGCCCCAAATATGCGCTAAGGAATTTATAAAAAAAGTGGTGTGATGGTTCAATACTAAACGTAAAACGCCGACTAAAAGTAAACTGCTGAGAATATCACCGTGCCATAAACCAAATAGAATAGGTACACCAAAGTTCATCAGTATGGTAAGTAATAAATAATTTCTGTGTTGCCACATAACAATGGGATCTTTTTGTAAGTCACGAGTGTTGTCGTAATCAGTATAACGATGAGCTTGGTATTCTCGAAGCATCCAACCGATATGTGAGTACCAAAAGCCCATCTTCGCGGAATAAGGGTCTTTATCGTTATTATCAACATGCTTATGATGAATTCGATGATCAGACGACCAGTGTAATATACTATTTTGTAGGGCAAATGCTCCGCCAAGGGCAAAAATAAAGCGTAATGACCAATGTGCTTGGTAAGTCTTATGAGACCATAATCGATGATATCCTGCAGTAATCGACATGCCACAATAAATAAAGCAGCATAATGCGACAATAATCTCAGTTGTATCAAAGCCATGAGTCATAGCTCGATAAGGAACACCAATAGCGGCGACCAAAAAAGTCATTAAAAAAACGCCAAGGTTTAACCAAACGATTTTAGGTTTGTTCATGTAATACAAATTCCATTCTAAAAAATTGAACACCAAGTTTCAGTGTACACGTGTACTCTATTTTAGCTTTGATCACTTTTCAGTCAAGAGATTATTGATTAAAATTTCAATTTTAATTCGAAAGAACATAATTAAAGATTAAGTGTTAGTGATCACATTGCTAGCAAATAGATGAAAATTCAGTATGATATGAATAAGCTAAAGAACAGGTTAACTAAGCAATGAGCGGTATTAGAGCACAACAAAAAGAAAAAACACGTCGTCAATTAATTGATGCTGCTTTGGGGCAGTTAAGTAGTGAGCGTAGCTTTTCGAGTTTGAGCTTAAGAGAAGTAGCTAAAGAAGCAGGGCTCGCGCCAACATCATTTTATCGACATTTCTCTGATATGGACGAATTAGGTTTAACCTTGGTTGATGAAGCGGGTTTAACGTTGCGTCAATTAATGAGGCAAGCACGTCAACGTATCGCCAAAGGCGGTTCAGTAATACAAATTTCTGTGGTTACTTTTATGGAGTTTATCGAGAATAACGGTAATATCTTTCGGTTACTTTTACGAGAGCGATCGGGAACTTCATCAGCTTTTCGTGCGGCAGTAAATCGTGAGGTACGTTATTTTACGCTTGAGTTATGCGACTACTTACAACAAGCAAACAAACTGAATGCATCAGTAGCTTTTTTGCAAGCTGATGCTGCTGTTACCATTGTATTTAGTGCTGGCTCTGATGCTTTAGATGCTGATAAAAAAGACCGGCAACAAATTGCGATGCGAACAATACAGCAGTTACGCTTTATTGCCCGCGGCGCTGCAGAAGTAAGTCACCGAAAAGAAAAAGGTAAAAGCTAACCTTCTTGTTTTCGAGAAAGCACTACGCCAGTTTCTACGTGATGGGTATAAGGGAATTGGTCAAATAATGCGAACTTCTCAATATTATGAGTTTTAGCCAATTCAGTTAAGTTATCTTTTAGTGTTTCTGGGTTACACGAAATATAAACGATACGTTCAAAGCGGCGAACTAATTCTACGCTATCAGGATCAAGGCCAGCTCTTGGTGGATCTACCAAAACCGTATCATAGTTATAGCTTTTTAAATCAAAACCTTCTAAACGACGAAACTCTCGTTCACCGTTCATTGCTTGACTAAATTCTTCACTCGACATTCTTACAATATCAACATTATCAAGTTGATTGGCGGCGATGTTAGTTTGAGCTGATTTCACAGAGGTTTTAGATATTTCAGTGCCTAAAACACGATCAAAGTTTTCAGCTAATGCAATGCTAAAATTACCATTACCACAGTAGAGCTCAATTAGATCTCCACCGATATTTTGCGTTGCTTGTTTAGCCCATAATAACATTTTTTCATTTACATGGCCGTTAGGTTGAGTAAAGCTGTTTTCTACTTGTTGGTAGATATAGGTTTTATCGCCTACTGTTAATTTCTCGGTTACAAAGTCTTTATCAAGAATAAATTTTTGCTTTTTGGCTCGACCAATAATGTCTACAGGTGCAATTGTTGATAATGTAGTTTTTAATAAGTCAGCTTCGGCTAACCATTGTTCGTCTAATTGTTTGTGATACAACAAGCTAATAAGAAGTTCACCACTTAGGGTTGATAAAAAATCAACCTGAAATAATCTAAGTCGTAATGTAGGTTTGTCTTTTATTTCAATCAGTAAAGCTTTCATGGCTTTATTAATTAATTCACTTGCAACGGGGAAATCGTCTACACGATATTTTTCCTTAGTCTCACTGTTAAACATAATGTAAAACAAATCGTCCCCATCATGCCAAACACGAAACTCTGCTCGCAGCCGATAATTGAGTGGCTCAGAACGAAAAATATCGAAAGTAGGTAAGTCAAAGTCACAAAATAACTTAGCGATATCATCCTGTTTATCCTCAAGTTGTTTATTATAAAATTGAGGAGCGATGTGACTAAACATATATAAGCCTTATAATGGGAGCTATCAAGCTGAGGTTATACTCAACTTACTGGGTATAGATTGAGGCGCAGAGTTTAGCGACTACGATTACTTTGTCTAGTTATTTGTCCATAAATTCATTACTGACTAGCAGATTATAGGCTAAAGTTTTACGAATAACTGCCGATATAATAGCCATATTTAATATAAGGATCGTTAGGTCTTTGATCGCATTTAATTAAACTATAATTAAATGCAGAGGGTATGTGATGAACAAAATTGATAATCCAGCAACAATGCCAAATTATTTAGGGCACAGCCGTCAAGCACAGCAAATGAAAAACGATTCAGTTAAAGAGCATATGCCTGATGAGTCTTTTGACAAGCTAGCTTTGAATAATCGTACTGCTATCAGCATGAAAATTGTCTTTCAATCAGTCTCAAGCCAAATTTCAGCAAAGTTCGAAAAATCAAATTATGAAGCTGATGAAAAAAGTACGATGCCAGCTAGTAAAATCAGCATTGATCCTTTTACTGACAATGAACCAGCAGAGGGGGTTTTCGATTTTGATAAAGTCGCTAAAACCATTATGGACTTTGTCGGCGGCAGTATTATCGCCGCGAAAGCTGGTGGTGCCAGTGACGATGAACTAAAAGAAATGTTTGAACAAGGACGAGCAGGAGCGAACTTAGGAATTGACCAAGCAATTGGAGAGTTAAAAGATTTGGCAATGCTTGATAATGACTTAAACCAAGGTATAGAAAAAAGCAGAGATATCGTTAATAGAAGCCTTGATGACCTGTATGAGAAAATGTTTCCTACAGAAAAAGTGCCGAATACTAATGTTGAATTAGAAGCACCCAATGCTACCAAGGTCAAATTGGATAGTGAGTTATATACAAGTAACTCAAAAAGTAGCGATTTAACCATAACGACTACGGATGGCGATATTGTTTCTATTTCATTTAGTGAACTTCAAGAGACAGCAACTAAAGAACGTTATCAATATGCAGAAAGTGGGAAAGGTGTGTCAGAGAACTATAGTATGGCAAGTAGCCAATACCATGAGGTCAATTTTTCGTATAGTGTCGAAGGAAATTTAGATGATGATGAAAAAGCGGCTATTGAAGCGCTCATCAAAGATGTAAATTCCCTACAGAAAGATTTCTTTAGCGGTAATGTTGATAAAGCGTTTGAAAAAGCACTTGAACTCGGGTTTGATAATGAACAAATTGCTAGTTTTAGTATGGACTTACAACAAACTCAAACGAGTTATGTGAGTCAAACTTATGCAGAGGTTTCAGGGTTTGATGAAAAGCTTTTACCAAGTGCAGCTAAAGAGTTAAAGCCATTGCTTGATTTTTTAGATCAATTTAAGCAATTGCAAGAAACAGCTGAAAAGCTACTATCAAAAAATGACGATGCCTTTGGAAAACTGCTTGATGCGGTATTTAAAGCTGAGTTTGGTGAGAATAAAGAAATGAAAGAAAAGCTTGATAAAGTAATAGAAACCATCAAACCAAAGCAAGCCGAAATATAAAACATAAAATATAAATTTTATATTTAGATAAAAGAAACCCGCATTGAAGCGGGTTTTTTAATGGAACTTAAATACTAGCTATAATGCTAATCTTCTTCGTTACTCTTTTCAGGACGATCTTTTGCTTCACGAACTTTTAGCGTTCGTTGCTGAAACTCAGTATCGTTCAAAGATGAAACTGCGTTATCGGCATCATCAGCTGACATTTCAACAAAACCAAAACCGCGACGTTTACCGGTATGCTTATCTTTCATTAAACGCACTGAATGAACTTGTCCATGTTCAGAGAACAGTTCTCTTACAGAAGATTCGTTAGCCCTATACGGTAAATTTCCTACGTATAATGTTTTCACTTCATCAGTAACACTTTCTTCTGAACTTGATGAGCCAATGAGAGGAGCGATAAAAGCAGTAACTAAAACGAATGCAGCAGTAACTATCGGCGTTGTATCGCCAACGAAAGCTGATAAAAAATATGCAACTACAGCAAATACGATTGCTACAATAAATGTTAAACCTTGGGGAGACTTCATATATGAATACCTAATTATTATTTTAAATTCAAAATTAAAAAACTAAATTGCGATTCCATGGTACCTAGCTTTTAGTCTTGTGCAACAGTTGTGACAATATAAGTGTAAATTTTCCACAAATAACATTCGTTTTATATAGCAAACGCTAAAAAGTTAGCTAGACTTAATGTTCTGATTTACTGATAAATACACGTTAAGGTCAAAATTCTGATTTATATATAGGAATGATCTTTAACTCATAGCGTATGTTTACTGGTGTTTTTTGAACGAATAGCCAATAAAGCACCCAGATTGATTCTATTTCGAGCGAACAAACAAAAAGGTGAAAATAGTGCTTGATCCTTTTTAAAATGTGTCTAGAATGCGCTCCAGTTCCAAGGGGCAACCCAAACGGACGTTTTGATAAGTTAACTACTCTTTATAAGAGCGAAATGGTTAACTTAACGTTTAAAAATGAAATTTGAAAATACTTCAAATTAAATTAAATAAAACGTTGACATCAAAACAGAG
>Ga0209396_1000397_pt1 | contig 53023 bp, 43 predicted proteins | sample GOMGulsemesocosm_6_FD_184638 | JGI IMG/M metagenome (GOLD analysis project Ga0209396, IMG submission 184638) | Methane-oxidizing microbial communities from mesocosms in the Gulf of Mexico - GOM8C Gulf of Mexico (SPAdes) (version 2) | ecosystem: Environmental > Aquatic > Marine > Cold seeps... | reverse complement strand
AGTTCGACTCCGGCAGTCGGCACCATTCCTTCGTAGGAAGCAATAAGCCCTAACCTCGGTTAGGGCTTTTTTGTATCTATCGATTGGTAGAATTCTACAGTTGATTCCATTAGCACCAATAAAAACACCTACCTCACCTATTCTGCACCCTATACGTGATTAAATCTTGACGAAAGAATTGTACAGCCAAGTTATCGACCAAAATCAAAGTCAAAATCATGAGATAATTGTCTATAAGAGCAATTAATGTGAACTGCCAACAAAGCTCGATAAGTTGACAGTGTAGAATAAAGCACTAACTATTAATCAGAAAACTTGATGTTTACAACAAGGCTTAATTGACTTCTCTATAGCCCATCAAAAGCGAGATTTTATCCAAGTAGAAACGATAGATAATACTTCTGGTGAAATAGTTTGTTCTATTTGTCTATATTCACTAATATTACCTGTTTCTGCCTGTTGGAACATATGATTAAGCCCCGGAAGTAGTTTCACCGTTGCATCATCATGATCTTTTAGAATCCCCCTTAAACCTGCCAAATTTTCTTTGGCCGTTACTTGCACATCAAGTTCACCATTTAGCGCTAATATTGGTAGCGTTTTGTCAGTGAAGTAATGAGCAGGGTCGTAAGTCATAAAGTATCGGTACCAAGGTTTTGTATAACTTCTTATGATATCTGACTTTTGATTTTCTTCTACGCCAAGTATCGCTAAGTTTTCAGGTGATAATATTTGTGATACTGATGTTATTGCCGATTCTTTGGTTTTAGATCGACTAATTCCCTGCATAATCATACGCGAAATATGCTGTATCCTTTCTAGCTTTTCTGCTGGTATTCCTTGCGAGCGAACCATGGCTTTTTGTTGTGCTAACATTAAATCTAAAGTATTGATCCCAGGACCTGCCAGCATAATAATAAACGCTAACTCCTTATTTGTATCAAAAGCTAGAGGCGCAATTAATCCGCCTTCGCTGTGTCCAATCATGCCGATTGATTTAGCATTAATATCTTTTCGATCAGACAAAAATTTAAAGGCGGCATTGGCATCTCTGGAAAAATCAAGGGAGGTTGCCACATTGTGATCCCCTGTAGACCCTGCAACACCACGATCATCATATCGTAAAACGGCAATGCCTTGGCGAGTCAAATGATCGGCTATTACTGCAAAAGGTTTATGCCCCATAAAGCTTTCATCTCTATCTTGGGGGCCAGAGCCAGAAATTAATATGGCTGCTGGAAAAGGACCATTTCCTTCTGGTAAGGTTAATGTACCCGCAAGCTCTACCCCCTTGGCTTGCTCGTTTTTAAAGGTGACTGATCTAGATTGGTAAGCTTGTTTACCTACTGGGTGCTGTGGTCGATTGTTTTTTTTTTCGACTGTTTTATAAATGTAAGATCCCGTTGAGGTTGACCTTTTTGAATCCATTGACCTGAAAACTGACCGGTTGCTTCATCTAGTATTCCGCTAAACTTAACTTTTGCTTTAGTGATCTCAAATGATACTTTGTTGCCATCAAGATTAAGCCCTGTGATTGGTAAGCCTCGTACACCTTCATCCGGTGAATCCAGGAGTGCAGCCGTGCCAGTGTTGCCAGAAAAAATTCTGACAATCAAAGGATGGCCCATTATTTCACCTTGCCACTGACCATCTAGATTACTATATATTGGGTTGGATTGAGGTTTTCCTCGAAAAAAGTTTAGCTCGAACGATTGACCTTGGGTAAATGTTCCTTGCCATTGTTTTGTTTTTGGATGCCATTCACCAGAGTAACTTGCAGAAATTCTTGGAATGAAAAAACTCAGTTTATTTTCTTCAACTTTAACTTCTTTAACCACCATTTTTTTACCTGGCGCCTGATCTAAACTTTCAAGGGTAGCAAGTAGTTCACCTTTTGAGTCTAGCTCAACAGATAACCAAAGCCTTAACTTTCCACCTGGTACGTTTAATGTACCAACCCAATCACCAATACCGTTGGTCTGTAGTTTCTGATCTTCTGCATGTTCATTTTTTGCGTTTTCAGTTTCAGCCAAAACGGAAAAACTAAACAAGCTAACCACAGCAGAAAGTGTGATGCTTAATAACAAAAGAATACAATTTTTATAACTCATAATACTTCCTAATCAAATTTTCTTCTTCATTCTCAATCTTCAAGCTCTGATTTTGTCTCAGGGAAAAAGATCTCTTCAATGCGCTGATTAAACTGGTTAGCAATATCAAATGCCAACTGCAATGAAGGGTCATGTTTTCCTCTCTCTACAGCATTAATTGCCTGTCGAGAAACTCCTATTCTTTCTGCAAGTGTTTGTTGTGACCAGTCTTGCTCAGCGCGTAATACCTTAATTCGATTATTCATTGTCTTTCCATATTAGTAGTTGCAATATCAGGCCATGGCCACCAAAGACAACAGGCATTACTAATGCTAGCTCTACCGGAGGCATTAGGAATTTCATAGCCAACATGCCGTAAATAAATGATGAAAAACAAAGAAGGCCAATCATCCATAAAAACGCTTCTCCAGTTAGTGCTTTCATGTATTCATCCAGCGCTCTATATTTTGCTCTATAAATTAAAAATGCCCATATTAATGGCAATACGGGTAAAAGAGTGACAACAACTTTTTGCCAATTTGACATATCTAGCAACTCGAAAGAAAACGTTTGTACTGCAATCAAGATGAGAAATAACACCATTGCACTCATAAAACGTTTTAAAAACAAAGTTTCCTGTTTAGATTTTTCCATAATATTCTCCTAGTAATACTTCCCCCCATATTGATAGGGAAAGTAAAATTCATGACAACCTGACAACATGTCAGGTTTCCATTACATCATGTCACCAACTCGCGACACTGTCAAGTAGACCTGACAATAAAATAAATAAGGTCTGTTTTTACTTCAAACGGATTATCAATCATCTCAGTAGGTCGCCAGTTCGGCTCCAGCACGATTACATGGTTGTAAGAGGTAGAGCGAAACAGGATGCCAGAGCTCGAGTCGGCACCACTCCTTTGTATGAAGCATCAAGCTCTAACCTCGGTTAGGGCTTTTTAGTATCTTTTTCAAAATAATAGTTTGGTCGATTTCTATAGGTGTTTACTAGCACCAAGAAAACCACCTACTCCAGCTATTATTCACGCTAAGTGTAATTTAATCCTGCTATACCAAGTAGTTAACAGTCATGAAATATACACATTTTTTTAATGACCCGTTCCTTAATAAAGAAAGGAGCACTGATTTACCTAGACTAAATTAACAAGAAAATATAATTAGTTACATATCGTTCTTTGACTTAATTGACATCAAAAATTACAGTAGTAGCTTGAACTACTAACAAAGAAAACTCTATGTCAGATCACCAAATTATTTGTCAGCAATTAGCAGAAATGGGCTTTACCGCGTTGGAAGCAGAGATCTATTTGTTTCTGATCACAACAGGAAGTCAAACCGGTTACGCTATTGCCAAGGGGCTAAATAAACCAACGGCGAATGTCTATAAAGCATCTGAAAGTCTTAGTGCTAAAGGTGCTATCGAATATTCAGTAGCTGACAAAAAGAAATGGACAGCAACTAACTGGCAACAATTCTTAAAAAGGCGTCAAAAGCAGTTCTCGCAAACATTGGCTAGCTTGGAAGAGAATTTAACTAACTTGCATTTAAAGGAAGCCACCGACGAGCAAGTTTATCAAATAGAACAAGTTGATCAGGTAATTGAAGAAAGTATTTTACTTATCAATAACGCGAGCCAAATTCTGATGGTGGAAGCAGAGCCTGATGCTGTGCCACTATTTAAAGAAGCATTAGAGGCAGCGGCAAAGCGTGGTGTTGAGATTTGGATCAAAGTCTACCAAGCGGTTGAACTAACAGGACTGAATGTAATTGTTCGACAACGCGGTTATGAAATCTATGAAAAAACACAAGACATTTCATTTAAATTAGCTGCAGACGGTAATGCCATGCTAATAGCGGATATCGCAATCGATGGAAAAAAGGTGATAGCAGCCTATCGCTCTCACAGTGCCTTAATGGCAATGAGCATATACACAGGTTTATTGTATGAACTCATTTTAACCGAATTAAAACAGCTTATACCTAACAACCACTTAGATGCCGCCAAACATCTGCTAGAACGTAGTGCACACCTTCATCCAATGTCTACAGAAAACTCAGTGTTTCTACATTATAAAAATAAATATCAAACAAAAAGGGAAATATAATAATGAAAATACACCTATCACTTTCTATGTTATGTGCAACGATATCGTTATCATCATTTGCTACGGACTTTAGCCCAGTTGAAAAACTAATCAATGAGACAAAAGCTGTTACCAACTTGCCTTCAGGTACTGCAATTGCTGTGGTCAAGGACAATAAAATAATCTACCAAGGCTACTTTGGTTATGCCGATATCGCCAACCAAAAGCAAGTAGATGAAAATACGAGCTTTTATATTGCCTCAATAACCAAGCCTTACTTTGCCTTGTCTATGTTATTAAAAGAAAAACAAGGTCAATTATCTGAAAAAAGTAATTTACAGGCCCTTTTTCCCACATCAAGGTTTTCTGGTTTTGATGCTAATAAGGTCAACGTAAAACAATTACTGAGTCATACCATGGGCATTGATAATGAGCCCTTGGTTATGGCTACTGCATATACAGGTCTACATGATGCAAAGGTTCGCCAACGCTTGGTAGATAAGAGCTATGCCAATGACAAGTTTCCATTGGGTCGCTTTGATTACTCAAACGTCGGTTATAACATATTAAGTGTTTGGTCAGAAAAAGCAGACAAAAACCCTTGGCAGGATATGCTAAAGCAAACGGTATTAACGCCACTACAAACATCTCATAGCTCTGCCTACATTAGTGACGCCAATAATAAGTCTTGGCAATTAGCTAAACCATATTCGATTTTTAAAGGAAAAGACAAACCACTATATTTAGAAAAGCAAGACAATACCATGCATGCTGCAGGCGGTATGATAAGTTCAGCAAAAGATATGGCTAATTTTTTAATGGTACAACTAAACAAAGGGATGCTTAATGGAAAGCAAGCATTCCCAAGTGATATTATTGCTAAATCTCAACAACAAGTTGCTGAAGTAGATAGCAGTTATGGTGATTTCAAACGCGAAGGTTATGCTTGGGGTTGGTATATTGGCCCTTATATGAATGAAACCATGTACCATCACTTTGGTGGCTATGCGGGAACCCATTCACACTTATCCTTTATGCCGGAAAAGGGATTTGGTGTTGTCATTCTTAATAATGAAGACATGTTAAGCTCTAACCTAACGGCCGCTATAGTAAAAAGCATTTATGCCACACTATTGAACAAACCTGAAGCTATCGACGAAGCAAAAGCTATGGCGATTGCTGTGCAAAGAAAAGTAGCTAAATTACCAGCACACCTCACACAACTACAAGAAAAAATGGCACTACGACAATGGCAGTTATCCTTGGCTAAATCTGAATACCAAGGTAGTTATCAACATCCTGAGTATGGTCAAGTTGATATTAACCATAATGAACATGACCAATTAATTGTGAGCTGGGGACAAACGCATGCAATAGCAACTGCTTTTACAAAACCTGAAACGATGAGAGTTGAATTAATTCCAAATAATGGCGAAGTTATCGCGTTCCAATTAGAAGACGGAAAAGTTACAGGTTTTACTTATAAAAAGGCTAAGTTTGACAAAAATATGAAATAGTAACTATGTTCAAATAGATAAAACAGACGTTCTTTAAATCACCTTAACTTATTAACCGTTAATAATTTTCTATTAAAAATAAGTTAAGGTAATTACTCTCTGTTTTATCTTGTATTAAATAATCAAAACTTAATCATTAAACCGATCAATTACCGCGCTCACATAATCTGTGCTCTACAGGTAATTTAACTCATTTATATCAACGACTTTATTTACAATCCCTAAGCACTAAGTACACTCCGCTTAGCCCCCCCTTAGACTAATAATCAAAAGGGGCATTAATTTTATCTGGGCTAAGTGAATTGGCATTGAAGTACATGTAAATACGACTTCCTTGATGTATTGAAACCTCATAGCAAACTTACTTGTAAGTAATTAATCTTTAACAATCACTTCAAAATAATTTCCTTCAGGATCTTCTATAAGTAATAAACTTGCTTTTAAATTTTTATCCTTAAAGATACGTTTTGCTTTTATTTTTTGTGCCTTTAAGCATGATTGTAAGTTGTGTAAACTTGCATCTGCGAAAAAACCAAACTTCATAACACCTTTACCTACCCTTTGAGCTCTTTCATTGAGTGATTTTTTATTGAAAACTTCAACAACAAAATCATCACGTTCCATTAATACACCTTTGGTATTACCATCAGGAAAGGTGAACTCTTTTACTTTTTTAAGTTGAAATAATTGTTTGTACCACTGATGTAAATTGCTATCAAACGCAGTTTCTAAAGCAATAAAACTTGGTGAGATTTTAATACCTTCAAAGCAATAAACATCTTGTTGCTGCTGAGCATTCACTGAAGCTGATAAAAACCAACTGAACGCTAATACTCTTAAGGAAAAGCCTTTGTAATTATTCATTTCATTCTCTCTATTTACTAACATGTTTGTTGATGTCGTGATATTGCCAAAGCACATTAAGAATCTTCCAATCTCCTGATTCTGTTTTAACTAAATGCATATAGTCCATCCAATCATCTGCTATCAATTTTACAGATGCTACTCGTTTATCAATATCAAAAACTTTAACCTCAATACGAGGAGGGATCGGAAAGTTAGTACCACTTTTGTTGTAGTTTCTCGCGACGTGCAACATAGTATTACGGCTTGTTTCCATGATAAATTCGTCACCGGAATTACTTTGCCAGAAAGTTCGCTTTGCTAATTTTTCATGAAGTGCCCCGTCCATTAACTTCTCTTGTATTTTATGTTGTGCAACAAGGTAATTTTTTACTATTTGAGTAATCAGGACTTCTTCTGATTGCTGATTAGCCGAAACGGGAAAATGATAAAGTAATACCATTAAACCTATGCTTAAATATTTCATTTTGTATCTCCTTTATATTATTGGGTTAATCGCAAATACTTTCATATTGCTGACAGTTAAACGCTTGATAACTATCAGTAGCTTCAACCAGGGTTTGATAATCGAGTAGCTTAATGCCGTGCGCACTAGCAAAAGTTTTGACTGTAATAGGTAAGTGTTCTATTGCACTTCGAAAATTAACAAGATCAGTGAAAGCAATAATCTCCTCTTCTTTATAGCTAGAACGATAATGGTCTGCAACAAACAACAACTGTTCTGCTGGAATGTAAAATACTAGATTATGCGCCGAGTGGGCGGTAGCAATGTCGAATATTTGTACTTTGGCATTTGCCAATTTCTCCGACTGGTCAACTATAGTGAATCGAGATAAAGGTTGTGTTTCAGTTAAGTTATCTTGCAATATTGCTAAGTGTTCAGCCACGGTAACAATTTTGGTATCTGAAGTGAGAAGTTCATTAATGCCGCTGATATGGTCACTATGATGATGGGTAACCACTAATGAATGTAATTTAAGTTTTTTATTTAGTATTTTTTCCAGTGCTTTAAATCTGTCCATCACTCCAGCATACGACTCTGCTCCATAAACTAAGTCCCCTTCAACAAAGAATATTGAATGCACTGCCCCTTTTCCTACTAAATAGATATTTTCACCGACGTTTCGTACTGTCATTTCTTCAGGGTATAAATCAGGGCTGTGCTGATGAAACGACTTAGTCTGTGCAAAGTTAAGGGCTAATTCTTGATCAACCAACACCTCTCTATTTAGCGTCACCATTGAAAGCTTATTACCATAAAAAATTTCCGTTTCACTCGCATACGTTAACCCATCAACTTGTTGGTAATTTGAAAAGTCAGTACGAATCTCGCCGAAAATGCGATGTTGCCGAATACTATGACGAATGAGTCCTGTTGGCTTATCTATATATAAGTTTAATTTCAAACCATTAGGAAGTTTAATTTCAAGGCTTTCGTAGGTGATACTTGATAATAGGACATCCTTTTTCCAAGTAACCTTATTTGGTTGCTCAATCAACAACCTTGCCAAACCAATGTCATTGATTAACATGGTATAACCTGTTGCTTGAAATCTGTTGTTTTTTTTAGGCTCAGGGTAGCTATTGTTCACTAAATTTACATTAAAGAACTGACCATTTTTATAAATTTTACGAAGGTAAAAATCAATTTCTCGTTGAGCAATTTTTTGAGTGACTTCAGCAGTATTCGACTCGAAATCTACGATAGTTGTTTGTACTACCTTTCTTAAATTAAGTGACTCGGGCGTTTCACTTTGACCAATCATAGCGCTTTTGTATTTTTCATTAATGGTCAAATTTTTTGCTTTCATTAATTTGTCACCACCATATGCTTGAGTAACTTTTTCAATGAGTAATAATTTTTTATCTTCTGCGATCACGCCAAGCGACATGAAAGATAAACAGAGCAGAACTAAAATCTGTTGAAACTTCATCATTTAACCAATTCCTTTACGACCATTAACTTATAAAAATATGTCTTATACAAACATCTTGAAAAGAAGATAATTAGAGCACTTTAAATACTAACTTTTTCTGAAGTTTTTCTGAAAAACACTTTAAAAAGCTGATTATTGTTGACTTAAGCTCTGAATAGCGTACTTTCATTTTTATTTAGCAAAGCGTAATTGATTGGTTGTGACGAACAAAAAATACTACTTTTCAGGCTGGGAGTTTGACTGTCATCAAGACACGATCAAATATAATGACCAAGGGAACATCAAAAAGTTAGAGCCTCAACTTTCCGCACTATTGTGCTTATTAATTGAAAATAAAGATCGAGTATTATCAAAAGTAGAGCTAAGCGAAGTATTATGGCCAAATACTATTGTTGAAGAGAATAGCCTTTATCAAATTATTACTAAGTTAAGAAAAGTCCTAAATGATCCACCTAAGCAACCTCTCATTATTAAAACCTTCCCTAAAAAAGGTTATCAATTCATTGCTAAACTTGAAGAAAAATACGACTCAACAAAACTAAATAAATTAAGTGAAAAAATACCAAATGTAAAAACGACTATTTGGCTAGTAAGCTTACTTGTCGCATTTAGCGCGATAGCATTTTTTTCAACGAAGCAAACACAACCGAGAAAAGCTAACTATGTTAGCAGTGAATTAACCACAGAGCTTGGCTTAGAAAGTTGGCCAGCGCCACACCCAAGTAATGGTAGTTTTGCTTATGTTAAAGATGAGCATCAATTATTACAAAGAGATGTTCAGGGTAATACTTCCGTATTGTTAACCAGTAAAGATCGGCTGTTTTATCCTACTTGGTCAAATGATGGTGAACAAATAGCTTTTTGGCAATTTGATGGAAGTAACTGCAAGCTATCTATTCTTAACATATCAAGCAAGCTGCAATTATCCTCCTCTAAAAGCTGTGACTACCTCGAGCGCATTGTGTGGGTCAATAATGAACTACTAATAGCTCTCTTTCGTCACCAAGATGATTACACTCCTTACCAGTATAATATTGCCTCTAATACTTTCACCAAAATTCCCTTGCTACTGAACAAAAACGAGCATTTAAAAACGGTGGTAAAAGCTTGGCAAAATGACATTTATTATGTAGTAATCGACTCCGAGTACCGTAGCCGACTAATGAACAGTAACGGCGATACTTTATTACGATGGCAACACCCAGTTAAGTTTGCTGCTTTTGATTCACCTAACCAACGTTTAATTATTAATGATAAATCTAAACACCTTGGGTTAAAAAGTGTTGATATTGATGGAAGCAGTCAACAGATAACACAAACAACCCAAGGTATATTTTCATCCATAGCAACAGGTCCAAATGGTGCTATTTATGCTACTGCAGAAAATTGGCAAGTGAATATTAGAGATAAAGACAACCTACCAATATTTTCCAGTACAAGCTTAGATTATCTACCTGTTAGCAACGCCCTTGGTGAAACTGCGTTTATGTCAAGGCGCGGAGGATTTTGCCAAATCTATCTCTATAAAAATGAGAACGTACAACAGTTATCCTACTTTGATAATTACGATACAGTGAAATTTGTACAATGGAGTCCTGATTTACAATTCATTTTAACAAATCGAGACAACAGCGCTTACATCTATAACCGTCAAGGCTTGGCTTATACTTTTCCTTTAACGACTAACGATTCACCAACTAGTTTTGGCTGGTTAACGGATAATAAAATATATAGTTATGACGGTGTTTTCTTACGTTATTACAATATTAGTGGCGAAAAGGTTGCCGAATTTAAAGTCGAAGCTGATTTTTTATATTATCAACCTGAACAAAAAACTTGGTGGCTGTTTAAAGATGAAACTCTATATTCAGCAATTAATGAATTACTAAATATAGAGCAGATTGAAGTAAAAAGGCCTCTAAGTAAAAAACAAAGTGCCAATATCAGTGACACTCGTATTTTAGATGATCAATTGTATTGGAAGTCTCGTTTTCAGAATCAAGATCATATTTGGCGATATTCAATGGAAACATCAAAAATTGAATTGCTAAAATCCGGACGATTTATTTGGAATTATGACATAAACGAAAAACATGAAATTACAACGGCCATTAAAGAAAACATTGAAGGTAATATCTATTCATTTATTAAAGAATAATAACTACTTCCGAGGTATCACATAGTAGTAACTTAATATAAACCAAAACCTAAAAAATAAATAAAAAGGCTTTAGGTACTAATAGAATTCTATGTCCACCATTTTAAGTCTTTCAGAATAATCCGATTTACTGGAACCATGATCGAGACTGCTATTAATTAGGGATGAATGCCAATACTCTTAGTGCCAGAAAATAGATAAGTAACAAGTTACTCTGTCGGCAATAGCGCAACAAAATAATGGTTAAAAGTGATAAATAAACAACTTAAAACCCTAACAATCTGTATTAAGGTTTTAACACTTAAGGATGAAAAAGAACTATTTCTTTTCTACCTGAAACGTAACGTGAATAGAGCAAATCTCGCTTGGCTATTCTGACATCATCAAGTCGCAGCATTTTTAAATCTCCTTGATACAGCAGCTGCTTTGTTTTATTTTCTAGATCAACTATCCAAACAGCCTTATTAGTATCAAGTAATACCAGTTTCTGCGCCTTTATAATAAAAGAACCTGAGGCATGAATATCTGCTAAGTGATCAATGTGCTGCGCTTTACCTTCGAATACTCGTTTGAACTTTCCAGCAAGATCCAAAACATACAGCTTATTCTGTGCTAATTGCGCCCATTTCACGGCAGAGTCAAACAGTACCTGATGTTGACCACTGCTTATATCGTATAGAACAATTTGTCTTTGTTGTTTGTCACTGATATTTAATAACAGTTGGTCCTCATTGGTCCACTGTAATACCCCCAGCACCTTAAATGGAGTTTGAACAGCACGCAACTCCCCATTTTGGTCAAGGAAGTTAAGTTGCCGATCAAGGGTTACGGCTAACAAGTTCCCCTCGTTAGACCAAACAAAACTACCAACACGGCTAGTCGAAGGGAAATTGCTTAAGCGCCTTACACTATTATTCTGGCTTACCCATAGTTGATCCGAGCCACTGCGTTTGGAAATAAAAGCTAAATCATCAGTGTTGGGCTGATATTTTCCTCCGTAGTCATTCACTATACTTCGCTGCAACACAGCTTCTTCAATATGCTCGTTTGCTGGTTGCTGCATCGCCCAACTCAATCGGCCAATATCTATATCTATATCACCCATGGTTACTGCTACTTTATTTCCATCCGGATGATAAACCGGGTGATAAAGCGTTTGAGTAGAGGCTATGGGGTGAGCGGTAACGTTGCCGTCTAGCGCTATTTCAAAGAAAATATTATCGTTCGATGTTAATAGCTTATCTTGATGAGGGTGCCAAGCGATTGGCCAGTGAACATTACTGGCAAAAAGCGGCGGCATGTTTAAGCTGATTTCGCGCATCTCAGCACTGTTGATGTCGAGTAAATTTAAACTGTTAATGTTCAAGCTATCGTGCTGCATGATAGCCAGTTGCCCTGTTCTGGTCGAATAAGCCAACGAATCAATTCTTTGTTCGGTATTTGTGTACAAGCGAGTTAACTCACCTGTGGTTAAATTTAATACCTGCACAGATTGTTCATTGTTTTGTGAATCGATAAAGACTATTTCATGATTTGATATCCAGCTAACAGACTCTAAATTACGTTGTTGGCAAGGCAGGATAGATTTTGTCGATTGAGGACGAACTTTGGCTAAAGGGAATGATACTAACACTAAGCTTTCACACGTTGGTTTCGTCTGATTTTCGCCCTTTAAATGATTTAACACAAAAGCGATTTGCTGACCGTCAGGAGACCAAGCCGCTCGGTAATATATGCCTATGTCTTTTGTTAACAAGTACTCTTGTTCTAATTGCAGATCTTTAATCCAGATTTGATTCTTATGAATGCTTAGATGACGGTTAAAAGCAATATAGCGGCCGTCGGGAGAAAAATTAACTAAATATTCCCGTTTGTCAGTTGCAGTCAAAGGGGTTATCTGGCTGAAGATATTAGGGCCCTGCGGAGTTTTAAATAAAGTATAAGAGGTAAATCCAATGACAATAGCCAGTAATAAACTGAATATTGCCATAGTCCATACACTAAATTTCTTTTTTGGTTGCTCTAATGGTATTGCTGACAAATTATTAGCTAATGCTTGCCACTTAACATCGGCAATCAAGCTATAACCTTTTCTCGGGTGAGTAGTGATGACTTGCTGTTTTTTTGCATCGTCATGGAATATTTTACGTAAGCGAGCAATGCACCGCTGCAAGGTGTTGGCTTCAACGATGACATTAGGCCAAACCGCCTCAAGTAACTCTTTGTGGGTCACAATTTCACCCTGTTTTTCGGCTAACAGTAGCAACACCTGTAAAAATTTAGGCTCTAGTGAAAACGTTTCTTTTAAATAAATAACCTCACTGCGTTTAATATCAACACGAAAATTTCCTATCAGTAATTCTTTCATTGTGCTTTTTTAACTCGCTTTGCTTATTTTTTAATTGACGATTTAACTGGCTCTTTATCTAAATTAATGGAAAAACTAAAACATAGGACCACAGATTGTAGCAAACGATTATATTGCTAATTCGAGTTAAATCAAAACGATTAAATTGTTAACCAATTTTTATGACTGTTTAGCACTACCAGTAGGCAACATCAGAGTAACATCAGCTTTTAATCAGCCTTAAATCAGCAAAGCTGGCAGCGTATTCTATTGTGTAAAAATCGGTCTTAGCACAAGATACGGCAAACCAAAAAAAGGAGTTAATTAATGCGTTTTATCAATAAAAACATTTTATTCATTGGGCTTGCTTTCTTGTATACCAGTACGTCTTACGGTTCGGCTAACAACTTGTCTACCAAGGAAGCCTCAGCAACAAATATAAAGCCTGAAGCAATTGTAAAAACTTTTGGCCAACGTTACAGCTTTGAATCTACACAGTTAGCCGAAAAGCGCGAATTGTTGATCCATTTGCCAAAAAATTATCAAGAATCAAGCAAGCAATACCCAGTACTTTATGTATTAGACGGAAACAGTCATTTTAAGCATGCGGTGTTAGCAACCGATACGTTACAACGATATGACATGATGCCAGAAAGCATTATTGTGGCAATCCCTAATAATACCGGAAAAAGAAACCGGGATGTATCTAAAGGGAGAGATAAATTTAGCGCTTTCATCAAGCAAGAAGTGATGACTTATATTGATAAAAACTATAAAACATCGGGCCATAACACTTTGTTTGGTCATTCTTCTATGGGGTTTGTGACATTAGAGCTATTCGCCAATGAGCAACAGTTGTTTGATAACTATATTGCGGCAAGCCCCGCTGTAGGAACCACTGATACTGAGCTATTGAAGCAAATTGAACAGCTATTGACACATAACCAACTGAACAATAAGTCTCTGTATTTTACTGTGACAGACAAAAACCGAGAAATACCAGGGTTTACCGATGGAGCAATTAACTTAGCGAAACTATTCACTGAGAAAGCGCCTAAAGACTTGTTGTGGAAGTATAACTTTATTCCCGGCCAACAACATATGACCACGCCTTATATAACGCTATATGAAGGATTGAGCATGGTGTTTAACGACTATCAAACACCGGTTTATGCCAATTATCAAGATTTTTTTGAGCGTGGTGCCATGCAAGGGTTTACCGAGCTGTATTTAAAGCGTGGTAAGAAATACAACATCAGTAACAAGATCCCCGAACAAGCCCTAATTAATCTAACTAATATGCTAGTAGCTGATAATCAGAAGGAAAAAGCCCTTGGGATACTATTGACTCATAGTAAAAAAAATCAAGATGCATTAAGAACATATAACGCCTTAGCCGATATTCATCAAAAAATGGAACATCCACAAAAGGCCATAGCCGCTTATCAAAAGGCTTTGTCGATTGCAAAAAGAATTGCGCCGCAATATGCACCACATTTTAAAAATCAAATCACAAAAATAGAACAACAGCTTTAGCGAGTTTAGTTTTTCTAGTGCTTGTTATCAGTATGTTCCAGCTCGACAGTGTTACGACTACATACTTGTAAGAGGTTGATGAAAGCAGGATGCCAAAACCAAGCCAGCATCCCTCTCAAAGGATGCAAGCAGCCCTAACCTTGATTAGGGCTTTTTTGTTCCTACATCTAATAAAATGCTTGGTTGAATTTAAAAAAAATTCAACCAAGCCAATAAAGCTTCCGACAAAACTTTCTCTAATCAACCTAAACTAAGAAAAGCTTTGCGTACATAGTTTAGGCATTAAATAAGCACAATTATCAAATAACCTTACTAAGAGTTTAATTTATAATAAATTTTTACCATAATTTACTAATTAAGATATAAAGTATCTTAAAGCTAGGCTAAGCTAAGTTGATAGTTGATTTACCTAAATGCCATTATATAAAAACTCTAAAGAAAAATTCTACAGACAAGTTTATTAGGCAGTACTGTTTATCCCTGATCTAAAGGGTATTAGCTTCATACGGAAGAAAACATGCAAAAAGATATAGTACGAACTCTATGGAAGAAGCTTTTACTTTTATTGGTGACTGTCATTGTAATTATTATCAGTGTAGTACCATTGACTTTCCAAGAAAGTACTCTCAAAGATGCCACCTTAGTGGCTCAAAACACTGCAAAACAATATTCATCATTAAGAAGCTATTACACCAAAAATATTGTTAGTAAGCTCAAAAACAGCAAGGGAGTATCCATTTCCAGCAACTATAAGCACAAAGAAAATGGTATCCCGTTACCAGCAACCATGATACATGAGCTAAGTGAGTTATCACAATCTAGTGGCTTACAAATAAAACTCTATTCTGCTTTTCCTTTCCCTGACCGAGCAGCAAGAAAGCTTGATTCTTTTCAGCAAGATGCTTGGAAAAACCTAAACTCAGCGCCAAATAATCCTTATGTAGAGGCTATAACTAGCGGTAAACAGCACTTAGTGCGCGTTGCTATTGCTGATATATTAACCGAACAAGCGTGTGTTGATTGTCACAACAGCCATCCTGAAACACCAAAAATTGGCTGGAAGTTAGGTGATGTCAGGGGTGTATTAGAAGTCGTTGTTCCTATTGATCAGCAACTTACATGGCAGCAAAGTGGTAGCTACCAACTAACGATAATTCTCATCCTTCTTTTTCTTGGTGTTTTCGCTATTTTACTACACCTACTTAATAAAGAATCGAGAGACAAAGTAAAGGATGTATTAACACCATTAAAGAACCAAAAATTTGCCATGAACGCACACTCACTATTGTCGATAGCGGATGTTGAAGGCAACATAACTTATGTTAATGACAAGTTTTCTAAAATAAGTGGCTACGATAAAGAAGAATTGATTGGTAAAAAGCATAGTTTGTTAAATTCTAATAACCAACCTAAGTCGTACTGGCAAAACATGCACAATACCGTATTAGCGGGTAAACCTTGGCATGATGAAGTGCGAAACAGAGCAAAAGACGGTAGTCATTACTGGGTTGATACCACCATAGTGCCTAATTACGATAAAGTTGGTCAAGTCAATGGTTTCACTTCCATTCGAACTGATATCACAAAGCAAAAAGAAGATGCCGCATTACTTGAGTCAGCAAAAATACAAGCTGAATCTGCCAAATACGCTTTAGACCAACACTCACTGGTATCCGCTGCCGAGCTAGATGGTACGATTACTTATGTTAATGACAAGTTTGTTGAAATAAGTGGTTACGATAGAGAAGAAATAGTCGGTAAAAAGCACAATTTACTTAACTCTAACAACCAGCCTAAGTCATACTGGCAAAACATGCACAATACCGTATTAGCGGGTAAAACTTGGCATGATGAAGTGCGAAATAGAGCAAAAGATGGCAGTTATTACTGGGTTGATACCACGATAGTGCCTAATTACGATAAAATTGGTCAAGTCAATGGCTTCACTTCCATTCGAACTGATATCACCCAGCAAAAACATATTCTAGACAACTTAGCCATTGCCAAAGAGCAAGCGGAAGTTGCCAGCAACTCTAAAGCTGATTTTCTTGCCAACATGAGCCATGAAATACGCACACCAATGAATGGTGTTATTGGTATGACTAACTTATTGCTAGATAGCAAACTCGATAACGAGCAAATTAAATTAGCCAATACAGTAAAATCTTCCGCGGTAGGCTTGTTAGGCATAATTAACGATATTCTCGACTTCTCAAAAGTAGAAGCAGGTAAATTAGATCTTGAATTAATCCCCTTTAATTTAGGACGAATGATTGGCGACATTGGCACTACCATGAGCTTTCAATCACATCGAAAAGGATTACAACTTATTTGTCCAGCGACCCCAGTTATTCAGCAATGGGTTACTGCAGATCCTGGTCGAATTAGACAAATACTGACTAACTTAATTGGCAATTCAATTAAATTTACTAGCCAAGGTGAAGTTGCCGTTTATGTTCATTTATTAGAACAAACCAACGAATATAAACTATTTCGTTTCGAAGTTAGAGATACTGGTATTGGCATTAATGCAGATCAACAAAGTCAGCTATTCAACAAATTTTCTCAGGCTGACACTTCAACCACTCGAAAATATGGTGGCACAGGTTTAGGTTTATCTATTTGTAAAAAACTGGTCGAACTTATGGGGGGCGAAATAGGTATTGATAGTGAAATAGGCCAAGGGTCAACTTTTTGGTTCACGCTTCCTCTACTTAATGCTCAAGCTGTAGAAAGTACTCCTGTTTACAATACAGAGATCCAAAATGAGAAGGTGCTCATTGTTGACGATAACGAAACTAACCTCGAACTAATGCATCAGCTACATAAAATATGGAAAATCCCTCATAAGCTAGTTGACAATGCTAGCTCGGCATTAGAAGAATTAAAACAGGCAACACAGCAAAACAGCCCTTATAGCATGGCAATTTTAGATATGCATATGCCTGATATTGATGGTGTAGAGCTATGTCAATTAATACAAACAAGCCCACAAATAACCCCGCTTAAATTAATCATGGCATCGTCACAAGCCCAGCGTGGTGATGCTCTTAAAATGAAGGAAGTCGGTTTTCAAGGCTATTTAACTAAACCTATTCAGCAATCCGAATTATTTGACGTGTTACTAAAGGTATCGGGGTTGAAAGAAACGTCATCAGAATTTGTCACTCGCCACTCCACTAAAGGTCCAGCTCAATTTAAAGCTCATATTTTAGTGGTTGAAGACAACCCAACTAATCAGTTAGTGATAGAAGGTTTACTGCGCACCTTGGGGATAACTGTTGATTTAGCAGGTAATGGCGCTGAAGCGATTACCGCTTTACAAAATGTTAGCAAACATGATTTAGTTTTTATGGACTGTCAAATGCCGATACTAGATGGCTATCAAGCAACTGAAAAGATTAGATCAGAAAATACTGGCATCATAAAAACCGATATTCCAATTATTGCAATGACGGCAAATGCTATGGCTGGTGATAAACAAAAATGCTTAGACGCTGGTATGAATGATTACTTATCAAAACCAATAGACCCAGAAAAAGTAATTAATATGCTCAAAAAGTGGTTGCCAAATGATGAAGCTAATGCATTAAGCAGTTATGTAGATGACAGTATGAAAACTGACAACAAAGGAGATCGTAAGGGTGATAATGACAGCATCATTTTCGATTATGATGATATGTCTGCACGACTGATGAATGACCCTGACCTTATGAAAGCTGTTGCAGAGATATTCTATCAAGATACCGCTGAACAACTTGAAGAGCTTAACGCTGCTATTGAAAACAAAAATGTCATGTCATCCGCTGCAATAATTCATAAAATTAAAGGGGCAGCAGCAAATGTAGGCGGTAAAAGAGTAGCGACTTTGGCCTTTAATATGGAGTTAGCAGCTAAAGCCGACAATATAATTGACTTACAAGATAACATTGCTCAGCTTGAACGCGAATTTAACAGCCTTAAACTTGCCATGGAACAAACACTCTAAAAAAAAATGCATTGTTATCAAACTAAATAGTTTTCTTCGCAATAAACTTTGGAAGTATTTCACTTTATTAACTAGTATTATTAAAGTGAGTACGTTTTATTGAAATATATAATAAATTCAACCTACTATTGGTGAATTTAAAGCAAGAACCTAATAACTTTCTTTCGTTATTACCTAAATTAAAGACGTTTTTAAAAGTGAGAATATTGAGTGAAATTATTAGTTGCAGATGACAGCAATGTATCGCGAGCGATGTTATCAGCCATCACTAAAAATTGGGGCTACGACATAATCTTAGCCGAAGATGGCGAGCAAGCATGGCAAATCATGCAAGAAGATGATGCTCCACAATTGTTATTGCTCGATTGGGAAATGCCTAAAATGAATGGCGTTGAAGTTTGCCAACGTGTCATTGAAGAAAATCCAGAAAACCCTCCTTATATTGTCCTTCTAACCTCAAGATCTAGATCAGAAGATATTGTAGAAGGATTAAGTAAAGGTGCTAATGATTATTTATCTAAACCTTTTGACACTGCAGAATTACAAGTACGTTTGCAAGTTGGAAAACGTATGGTTGAAATGCAAGATAAACTCAATGAGACCTTAGAGGAACTTAAGGAATTAGCCAGTCACGACTCACTTACAGGTTTATTAAACCGACGCGCCATCATGGATAGCTTACCAAAAGAAATTAAGCGAATGGAACGCCAAGAACAAGTGTTATGCATTGGCATGTGTGACATAGATCATTTTAAGAAAATTAATGATACCTATGGGCATTTAGTCGGAGATGAAGTGCTTAAAGAAGTTACAAAGCGCATGACAGATGCCTTAAGAGATTATGATTTACTTGGTCGATACGGGGGGGAAGAATTTTTAGTGATCACGCCAGTTGATTCCATTACAAGTGGTGTTTTGGTATATCAACGAATCTGCAATGCGGTTTCGGTACTGCCGATAAAGGTTAACGATGTCTCCATTCCAGTAACGATTAGTTGCGGTGTTACCAGTTATTTAATGAATAGTGACGCTCAAAATATCACTAATTTACTTTCCCGTGCAGATGAAGCACTCTATCAAGCAAAAGATAACGGCCGTAATCAAGTTGTTATGAAACAAGTAACGGATTGCTAAGAATTAAATGCTCAATTGTGTTATCTAAATTAAACAAGCCGTTAATCCTAGGTATCAGTATTCCCCCTTTATTTCGTTCAAATAATAAGTAGCTAACCTGTTCGAATTTGTTAGTTGACACTATTAATAGGACTGGTAACTAAGCAAAATTTTTATTGTGCAATGTCTTCGCTGCTCGGTAGGAAATAATATTTGATTAAAATATAGTTCCTTCCAAGTTGCCAACGTTAAAAGCTCAATTAGCCTTGGTCAAAATCCATAAAACTCGCTAATTATTCTCAACAGGCAACTCAATAGTGATCGTTGTGCCTTTACCAAGTTTTGACTTTATTTTTACCTTCCCGTTGTGCTCTATTACGATATTATGAACGATATGCAAACCTAATCCTGTGCCTGTTCCCACAGGTTTAGTTGTGAAAAATGGGTCAAATAATTTTGATAGGTGTTCTTCGGCGATACCACACCCGTTATCCTTTATTTTTATAATGGTAATGTTTTCTACCACATTAGATGTAATATCAATCTTACCTTCTTTTTCTATCGCATGAGAAGCATTCACGAATAGGTTAATAAACACCTGTAATAATTCTTGAGGATGGGCAAGAATTTTGACCCGACTGTTTAAACTCTTAGTAAGGGTTGCTTTATATTTCAATTCATTTGTGACTAACGTTAAGCTTTTTTCGATTAACTCATCAATATTAACCAGTACCTTATCGGTATTTGCAATATGGCTATACACACCGAGATCTTTAATGATGTTAATAACACGACCAATACCTTCTTTAGATGAGCTTATTAAATCAGGGATGTCATTTAAAATATATTCTAGGTCTTCATTTTTATAAATATCATCAAGAAATATGCTTTGTTTATTTTCTTTAGCAGCATCAATATATTTTCGAATACTTACCAGATTTTTATCAAGCATATCGATATTACTATTAATAAAACCTATTGGATTATTTATTTCATGTGCAATACCCGCTGATAGCAGTCCTATAGATGCCATTTTTTCAGCATGAATTAGCTGGTCGTTCAGTACAGTTAGTGCTTTTTGATTTTTCTTTTTATCATCTATATCGCTGATACATATTAAAAAAAACGGCTCTTCATCTATAGTTAAACTTTTGCCGGTAACCTCTACATAGCGTTCATTCAAGTGAAAAGAAAGTAATGTTTCTTGGTGTTGCTTGGTTACGAACTGAAGATCATATTTATTATCAAGTGTTGCCATAGCTGGAATAAATTTAAATAAACTAGAACCTCGTATTTTTTTCTCTTGCGTGTTAAATAATAGTTCAGTTTCAGGGTTGAGTTCTCTGATGATTCCGTCTTCATCTGTGAGTAAAATAGCAATAGGAACTGTATTCATAATGAGAGATAAACGATTAGATGCATTTAGGGTGTTTAATCGTTCACGCTGAGCTATTTGTTTTTCAAGGTTAATTTGTTCGGTGAACTGGTATATTGATTCACCCAACCAAATAATTTCAGTTGGCCCATAAGGTAACCTAAAATCTCTTGCATTGAAGGTTTTTGCTTTGATTGTAGCCACTTTAGTTAAACGCTCTATCGGTTTAACTAAACTTCTACTCATCCAGATAGCAATAACAAATATAGTGAATAAATAACCAAGGCCGATAATAATAGCTCTCTGTTTGAAGAGTTTATTAATATTCAGTGACTGTTTGTTAAGCTTTGCTTCTATTTGCTTATAAATAGTTTGGATTTTATCTATTCTAATAACCATTTTACTTGTTAGATCATCAGATAAGTTAATATTATTTAACCAAAGTTCTTTATTAGGTTCACTAAGCCCAGAAAGCTCTATAATGATCTTGTTACTTTCAATGATTTCCTCTTTCAACTGTGTTAATTCTCTTGTTAATGAGCTTATTCTAACTGCAGTTATTAATGTTTCTACTGAGTAAAGCAATTGTTCAGATTGATCGTTAATGCCACTTGCTAGGTAAGACTGATGACCTGAAAAAAATAAGTCTTGAGTCGTTAACCAGCTTTTAGAGAGAACAACAAAGTGAAAAAAATTATTTGACGAAATTTGTGCTTTAAAGTGATCTTTAGCCACACTTTCTGTTTGTTGGTACATATGCCAAAACATTGAAAAAACAATTAATCCTAGCAGTAAAATAGTACATGCAATTATTTGAATGTAACTTGCAATTTTCATGGTTTTTGCTGAGTGAATTGTTTGAGTTCATCATGCCAAACAACCTGAGTTAATAATAATGTTTTTAAGGCGCAACGTAGTACTACGTTGACTAAGTTGCTATCCGTATTGATTTGACTGAGTAATGTGTGGTTTGCACTTATACCGTCTTTTGCCAAATATAGTTTCAGTAGTTCAAAATCCCTACCGATAATTGCCTGCTTAAATTCGGCTTTAATCAACTCTGCTTTCTCAGGGCTACGGCACCGTTGGAAAGTAAAATCGACAATTTTAAAATTAACATCAATAGCCCACACTATTTCAACTAAGCCCCAATCGCTTTGTTCAGAGCGCACATGAACGTAGCCAATAGCTTGTTGTTTTTTTGTAACAACATAAAGTGTATGTTGGCCTAGCTCACCGAAGTGAAGATCATTATTGGGTAAATTTTCTTGTACTATTTTTCTGGTTTGATGACTGATTTTTTTAACAAAAGAGATGTAACTTTCATGATTGGGGTATAAGGTGTTTATCTGTGATACAGGATCTCTTAACGAACAAAAAGCATCAGCAAGACTATTATTAATCACTAATAAAAATAACAAACCAAATAATTTCATTTTAAAACCTATATCTTAATTGTGCTTGAAGTAATTCAAGTTCATCATTATTTTCAGGGTGCTGAAACTGTTGTTTTAACTGCATGCTAAAATCCCAATGGTTATCGGGGCTATATCGTGTACCTAGCACTAACTTTTTATCACTTTGCATTTGTTGATGATTGTCTTCAAAAATATACTGCAGATATACTTTCCATTGTTCGTTCACACTTAGCCTGTTCATTTCAAACAACCAGTAGCTACTAGCGTTATTATCGGTATTTCCATATGCCAACTCATTTTTTATTGTCCATTGATAAAGATGATATTTCACATCAAGTGCGACTCTTTCTCGCGCTTTATTATCAAGTTTTGCTTTATAAATAGAAAAGCCAAAATTTAAATCGAGATGACTCAGTGATGATATTCTTGCAGTGATGATATAAGAACCATCTTTTGATTTCGGATCGTCTTTTCCGCCTAAAGAGTAACTCAGTTTATATTCAAAATGTTTGTGAACTTTGTTGGCAAGTAACCCCCAATCTAATTTTGTACCTAAATTTTTCCCATGACCATAATCTAACAATCGACCATTTGTATCTTGTGAATCCTCAAGGCCGAAAGGTAAGGTGAAGTGGCCTATTCTAATATTTGGTATTAAGCTATTGCGATTGGTTAAAAAATTATAATGAGCTTCTCTAATAATAATTTGTTCATCATCAGCGTGCCCAAACATAAAAGGGAAAGGTATTTGATTAGAAAGTTTAGTGTAATAAAGCTGAACTACGCTGTAGCCAACATCTTTATTTTGATCATTAAAAACTTTATGGCTATCAAGACCAATAAAGTAATTTCTACTGGTAATATTATTGGTACTGTTGATATTTAACCGAACACTATTATCAACCGACCACCTTAAATTGTCAGTTGAATTTGCAAACACTGCTCCTGGTAAGCTCAAGAGACAGAAAATTAAGTATCCAAAAGAACGATTCATTTTTTATATGATTGGTGAACAGTATTATAAGTATATGTATAAATATTGTTTTTCTGCAAAATTGATATTAAAAGAATCAAATACTGAAAGCATAGATAATAGTGAATTGCTCTTTTAGAAGTTGGAATACTAAGTCATTTCCTTAGATTCTTGCGCTATGTCAGACATTCAACACTATGAATCATCAAATTAGTTCTGTTAGGTATTCTTGTTACATATTACTCTAATCATTAGTTTATATTCATGTTATTTTCTTTATAATCAATAAGTAGTGATAACATTAAAATTAAAACAGTAAGGAATTAAGAGCATGGAATATGGAGTAAAATCGATTAATAGATTCTTAGGGTTTCTTCTACTAATTCTCTCCTATCAAGCTATAGCAACTGAAACTGATTTTAGATTGCATATTCACGTGCATTATCAGCAAATAACTGATTCTTGGAAAGTGCGATATGAATTACCTATAGCCGTAGATCACATAGCTTTTGAGCGCCAAAGTAACTTTGATCGAAGTAAACTTTATAAAATTGATGAATCAAAGTTTACTTGGGATAAAGCAGGCAATGTATTATTAATTCGAAGCATTGATGGCAGTAAATTTGAATCGCTTGATTTCACATTCTCCTCTTCATACGACAACATTCAAAAAGATTACAACCATAATCTCAGGTTTAGCGATGGAAGCGTATTGCTGTATACCAATCATTTCGCATTAGGTGCCAATATCATTGAAGATAAATCACTCAGCCCTATAGGACAATCTTTTCGTGGTACTCAATATCATTTCTATGGTCCTGAACAGAACATTACTTTTCTTGGCAAGAATTTTAAAGAGAAAGCTCTGTGGAACTCTGAAGGAGAAGGCACATACGTTTACTTTGGTAATATAACGCCTATCGAAACAGATAATATGATCGCAATTGTGGATCCCATTTTACCTAAATGGGTATGGCAAAGAACTCAAGAATATTTCCCCAAATTATTTGAGTATTATGAGAGTAAAACGGGTCAATCGTTAAACTTTAAACCTGTTGTATTTTTCAATTATGATCAAATTGATGGTGAGTATTCAAACTATAGTGGTGGAACACTAGACGGTTTGGTTCAGCTTACAATCAACGGTAGTCGCTGGAAAATAGAAAAAAAAGAGCAATTTAATCAGTTATTTCATTTCTTAGCCCATGAAGCTGCCCATTTCTGGAATGGTCAGATGTTTGCTTTCGACGATCAAACACATTCTTGGATGCATGAAGGTGGGGCTGATACTTTTGCCAATTTTGCCATGCAAGAGTTTGGTCTCATTGATTCAAAACAGATGACAAAAAAATTCGAAGATGCTGCCAATAATTGCATTTTAAATAAAGGAAAAGAAGCGCTAGCAAAGTCAACTAAATTACAACGATACCGCAATTATTATACATGTGGTTCTACCATGGCACTTGCGAGTCATTTTGCGATACAAGCTAAAGATCCAACTAAATCTGTATTTGATTTATGGAAAGGTATTTTCAACGCCAATACGAAAGACAGAGCCTATAGTCAGCAAGATTATCTCAATGAATTGCGTCAATTAACTGGTTCAACTGTTCTAGCTAACTCTTTAGAAGAATTTAGCAACCAAACAAATACAGATAACCAACAAGCAATTGCATCATGGTTTGAAAAGTCAAAACTAAGCGTAGAATCGTCATACGAGTATCCCACATCAATTAAGCGTCATTGGGGCAAAAGAGTTATTTATGAGCTTATGCAGATGCACTGTAAAAGATTAAGTTTTAGTAGCTACGACAACTATATAAAAACATACCCAATAGCAGCATGTAGTGCTTTTGAGCAGAGCATAGAAGTTCAGTATATTGATGGCTTTGATATATTCGATGAAGGCATTGATGCATATAACTTATTTAGAAATAAATGTGAGAATAAAAATACTGTTTCACTGCAAAATAGAGAAAAATCAAAAACAATAGAAATAGCATGTCTTCGTAAAGTTCCAAAGGTAGAACCTTTTATGAAATTTCAAATGAAACAGTAATTAACTTTAATGACAAGGGTTAGTAAAAACTAAAGTAGCCATTACCTATACGCAATCAAAAGATCACGTAATGGCGTTAGCTTATTATGAAGAAGCATTAACACTGGAAAAAACATATCAGGTAAATCAATGGGGACTAAAATTCAGTCAATTGAGATTTTTATTTAACTCGTCCCCTAGTACCGCGCAGTTCATTTTTTTCAATTTTATCTATGATCTCTTTTTCAATATCTATGCCTTGCCAATGAGCTATATCAAGTACTCTAAGAATAATATCCGCAAGCTCTTCCCCAAAGGCATCAGTAGGCTTTTCGTTCCTACATTCATTAATCGCCTCACCTACTTCTGACGCTACAAGAGCAAGAGCTTCTAAGGTGGTTTTATTATGCCAACCCATCTTTTCAACCCATAGGTAGTTCTTCTCAGCAATTTCGTTAATTTTCATTTTTTTCACTTAATTAATATTACTAAAAGTTAAAGTCATTAAGGGCTAGCTGATTCTCATATCCAGACATATTTACGTTTCTTTGAATACACTTAAACTTCACTCATCAAGTCTTCAATAAAATGTGCTGCTAACTCATGTCTGCCTGCATAGCCTGATTTTGCATAAACACTAGCAGCTTGCCCTCGTATAGTTTTTTCTTTTACATCGCGTAAGACAGCAATCTCTTTCATCGATAAGCCTATAATCAAAAGTAAGGCAACTTCATTCTCTGATGGAGTAAGCCCCAAAGTGATAATTGCTCTAGTATAACTGCTAACAACTCGCCAGCAAATCTTGCTGTTTTTGATTTTTCCTTTTTTATTTCTTTATCTAAAGATTTAACATGCTGTAATTCAAAATACAAAATAGTGGAAATCGCTAAAAAAACGCAGAGCTCAATTTTTATATGAAAAAGCAGTGACATTGATTTTACCATGCACTGCCATTTGATTTGCTTTTAACTCTGCTTGTCTGGCGCATCATACCAAATGTTATATTTATCTCCTTGCCACTTTAATAAATGAAATAAATAAGCACTGCTAAACATAATTAATCCTCCAGCAAGCGCAGCTTCACTAACGAAACCTAAACAACAAAAAATAAAGCCACTGATATGGGCAATAATTTCAATTCTTTTAGCTGATTGTCTTGTTGGTTGCATTTGTAAAAAATTTAAAACAAACCAGCACTTTAATAACAGTGGTAAATTTTTCCAGTTTTCTGAATTTCTATCGATCATAAATGTCTCCTGATTCAAGGTTGGCACATCAACTTCAAGTGCAGCAGCTAAACATTTAAGAGACTCAACACTCGCATTTTGCCCACTTTCTATCCGTTGAATAGTTCTAACATTTAATCCTGACATTTGAGCTAACTGCTCTTGAGAAAGGTGTCGACTAATACGTAACTGTTTAAGGATCATAAAATTATCTCTACACTAAAGAAACACAAGCATGGCCGAATTTATTTACTGTCGGTTACGAATTTCACCCGACAGTTCCCCGACATCGAACTAACGGCTGGCAGAAATTAACCGAGAAAAGATATCAACAAAAAGATCTATATCTTGTTTAGAAATATCAAGATGAGTTACTAGACGCAGATAATGACTGGGTGTGATTAATATATTTTTCAGCTTAAGCTGGCTCGCAACAACTTCTATATTAATGGTGTCATCAATTTTCACAAAAATCATGTTGGTTTGAACAAGTTCTTCATTAACACTCAACCCTTCAATGTTATTTAGTGCTTTGGCTAAATATACTGCATTATGGTGATCTTGCTTTAGCTTAGAAACGTTATTCGTTAAAGCTATTTTAGCGGCTGCAGCTAAAATTCCCGCTTGACGCATTCCTCCACCAAGTACTTTGCGCCACCTTCGTGCTTTAGCAATCAATTCAGGTGTTCCTAATAGTAAGGAACCAATGGGTGCCCCTAAACCTTTGGATAAACAAATGGTCATAGAGTCAAAATATTGTGCGATTTCTTTTATATCAACATCTAGTGCCACCGCCGCGTTATACACACGAGCACCATCAAGGTGCAAACTCAGTTGATGCTCATCAACAAACGATCTTGCTTGAGCTAAATAGCTTAAAGGTAATACTTTGCCATTAATGGTGTTTTCTAAACTTAGCAACCTTGTTCGAGCAAAATGAGGGTCAATGGGTTTGATATGACTTTTTAACTTAGTAAAACACAAAGTGCCGTCTTTTTCATTTTCAATAGGTTGTGGTTGAATAGAGCCTAAAACGGCTGCACCACCCCCTTCGAATTTATAATTATGTGCTTGTTGACCACATAAATATTCATCGCCTCGCTCACAATGCGACATTAACGCTAATAAATTCGCTTGTGTGCCTGAGCTACAAAAAATAGCGTCAGCATAACCATGTTGACTCGCAGCCCAATTTTCAAGTTCATTAACACTGGGATCATCGCCATAAACATCATCACCAACTTGAGCATCAAACATCGCTTGACGCATATTAAGGCTGGGACGTGTCACTGTATCTGAACGAAAATCTATCATGTTGTTTCCTGTGTAATTAAAACTTATTCTTTTAATAAATAGGTTGCCAAAACATGTTGTATTCCCAAGCTATTTAAAGGTGTGTATTTTAAAATAATCAACATACGTTAATAAACAATATTAAATAACCTATACCGAGTTCCATCAAAAATAGAGCAATTATGCGCTATTTTATCTTAATTATCGTCTTTATACTTTAAGTGGTAAAAACATGATTGAAATGATCAGCTATGAGCAAACATTTAAAAATGACGCTTTTTTAAAAATAGCCAATTACTAACACACTCGCTTGCACTTAATTAAGTGAGAGCACTCTTTGTATGCCGTCAGCAACTAAATCACTCAAAAAAACTTTCCCTGTATCATTATGGTGTACAACATCTGAGTTAAGTAAACCTGTTTCATAAGGGTGAATAACACTACCATCATCTAATACTCTAAAATTGTGGTTTTTAAGATAATTCAAAAAATGTGTTCTTGCCGGAATGAAGCTTACTCCATGATCTAAAGCAACCTCTTTCGCTGCCTGTTGGTACTCATCAAGTTGGCTATCATGTACATTAGTACCATCTGGCTTTTCGTTATAAATACTAGCAGCCACCAACACAACCTTAATATTGTTATTTATACACGCTTGCACCATTTTATTAAGCAAACTTTTATAATTCACTGTTGGCGTAGCAGGAACATTATTTAAGACATCATTAATGCCTATATAGATAACTGCAACTTCAATATTATCAGTAATTATTTGCTGAGCAAAAGGCTCTGGTTCACTCAAGCCCTCTCCAGCATCATATTGACGTACACCATCCCAAAGCCCTTGAGTATCGGCACCATTTATTCCTCGATTCAATGAAATAGCGCCTTTGGCTGTCAGTGCGCTCACTAAGGATTGTTGCCAAACAATAACATCTGTATTGGAATCACCATAAAAGCCAATTCTCATACCGTTAGTAATATTACTATGCTCGCCCAGAATTTGTTCAATACCGTTTAAGGTATAATTTGCAGTACGTAGCTCTTGTGCCATTGGTGAAATATTGTAACGAGGTGATGATTGAGCATCATGTTGTTGTACTGTGAAGGTGTATTGTGGACTTATTAATGATTCATTCGCTAAGTTTGATATGATTTTCCAAGCATACTTCCCGCCAAAATCTAAATATTCATATGGCGTTACCGAGTTAACATTTACACTATAATTTGGTGTATCAGGTTGACTCTCATTTTCTGGCCACAGGTAAATATCATAATTATTAACACCTAAGCCACTATTCCAATTGAGCGATTGCCATGCAAAAGCAGACTTTGATTGATTAATAGGGTTAGTAGGAATTGAAGGTTTAGTAGTTTGCGCTGCCATTCCATGCAATACAGGATCTCCTATATAACCATGAGCATTATTAATATTACCAACATTAGCATCACCAATAACTAAAGTGAGAAATGTATCACTTTCATCAATCACAATGTCAACATCTTGCGCCTCAATATTTCCTGTTAGCAACTCACCATATCGAGTGACAACACCATCAAGCAATACCCAATAATTAATTTTTGCACCTGTTGCCGTGCCAAATCGAGCAGTAAACTGCGTTAAATTAACCTCCCCCCCATAGCTTGAACGTAATTTGTTTAAGTTATACGTTAAACCAACAGCAGCATGCATATCAATATAAGCATGGTTATTAGCATCCCCACTATAATCAGGGTTAGTGCCTAAGTTATGTTCTTGCAGTGATGGGTCTGTGTGAAATGTAGGGCCTTTAGTTGGGGAGAAGTCATGTTGCGCAATACCTACTTTATCTGAGAAATCAAAACTCAACCCGGATGTTGAAATTACAGTTAGTCCTTCACTTTGCGGCACAAAAGCTCCGTCAACAACACCATAATGGGTAGCAAAATTTTTATTATCAAAGGCATCAATTACACTAAAGCCTGCTCTTCCTGTTCCAGGAAAGCTACCATTCCCACCAGCAAGGACATCAGCAAGACTATAATTAAGCTCGGCTAATTTCGTATCAGTAGAATTAAGATCTACCGTTATTTCCCATCTAAGTTGATCTGTAAAATAGTCACGTAAATCCTGCCCAGAAGCTGCACTCCAAATAAGATAAATATTATTTCGGCACTCTTGAAAAGCAAATACATCACTTCTTGACGTTACCGTGCTAATGTTTTGATAAAATGCTTTTAACCACGCCTCTCCACCCCATGTTTCATATGAATGCAAAATAAATCCAGACATCAAGTCATTCACACTTTCGGTAGGATCCCAAGTCATATACTCTTGACGCCATGCGTTGTCAAAATCAAAATGATTATCAGCTAAATAGGTTTCCAGATTGGCTAACATTCGATCTCTAAACCAAACGGAATCATGGCCGAAATATTCTAACTCTACTTCGAGTAAGTCAGTCATCATAACGGCCATAGCGTTATTCATACCAACGGTCCACCATCCCCAATTCATTGGTTCATTATTCATTGCCCAATCAAATGCATTGTTAAATGCTGGTAGCCAAAAATTACGGTTTGATTCATACAAAAACACTTGATGGTAACGCTCTTGACCACTTTTTGAGATATCATATTGAATATCAAATAAGCCTCGACCAACAGATATACCTCGTATGCCATGATGAGCAAGTCCACCAGCGCCACAATTATCCAATGGAATTTGAATAGTAACTCGTTCTTGCCATGGTGAATCTAAAGGAAGATTGTTTAAGCCTGTTATTTCTTCGTATTTGTCATATAGGCGATGAAAAAACTTAACAATACGTGTCATCGTTTCATGATCAAGATCTTTAGCAGACTCTCCCTCCATCACAACAGCAATGGAATCATCAAACCAAGCTACAGCCTCAGTGTTTGATGAGCACCCAAAAACATAATTGGTTTCTACCATCTGAACTTCAGACTGTTTAATGATGGGAGTAACGGTAATAATAACTGAATCAGTGACACTTGCTCCCTGATTATCAGTAGCGGTTAGCTCAAAGGTTAATACTAATTTTTCGTTTGTAACCGGTGCGATAAATGATGCAGTAGCTTTAGTTTCATCTATTAATGTAACCTCTACTCCTGAAGTTTGCTGCCATTGATAGCTAACAATACTGCCATCACTATCTGTAGCGGTACCAACAAGTATGATATTTTGCTGTTCATTAACACTTTGATCAACTCCTGCATTAACAACAGGTTGAGCATTAATGATAGGCAATGGTTTACTCGTATCAGACTCGCCAGAGCCACCACAAGAAAATAAAAAGATAAAACAAAATAAATAGAGTAATGATTTGCTCGGTAATTTAACTATCCACATAAAAAATCCCTTTTGGCGTTCATCCTTCAATGTAATAGGTTATTAGTATAGATAAGGAATTAATTAATTGTAAAAAGCAAACGGCGTTGGTTTAGCTATTATTGAATAGTAAACTCAAAAGATAATGCTGATGAACAATGAAAAGGAATATAGAGATAAACAGGCTAATGATTAGCCTGTTCAATAAGCGCTAAATAATTAAACTACTTCTTCTTTGCTTCTAATGCGGCAAGAAGCTGCGCTGGTGGCTGATAACCAGGGATCATTGAACCATCAGCTAATACAATGGCTGGGGTGCCGGTAACACCAACTTGCATACCCAAAGCATACTGCTCTGCCAAAGGTGCCGCACAACTTTTAATTTTACTTGCATTGAGCTTTTCGCCATTCATCACATCTTCAATCGCTTGTTGTTGATCTGCTGAACACCACACCGCTTGTAATTGTTTCATCGTAGGACCTTGGGTACCGCTACGAGGAAAGGCAAGATATTGAACCGTAATACCTAAATCATTATATTCAGCCATTTCATTATGCAATTTACGGCAATAACCACAGCTACTATCAACAAAAACACTTACCACATGCTTTTCATTTTTAGCCGGAAAAACAATCATGCTATCAGAAAACGCCTTAACACCATTAATGCGATAATCAGATAATGCTAATTCGGTAACATTCGTAATATCCGTTTTAATATCGTAAACCTTTCCATGGATCATGTATTGACCATTGTTGCTGAAATAAAATAAGCCTCGATCAGTAAAAACACTAATCAATCCTTCAACCTCTGCATCTTTGATATCAACTACAGTTAAGCCAAGTTTACTTAATCGTTGTTTAACTAGTGTCTGAGTTTCGGCCGTAATGACTGCCGCGTCCGTTTGTAATGACATCGTTGATAACATCAAAGTTAGCGCTAACGTTAGCGTTGGTAAAACTATTTTCATTTCTCTATTCCTATTAATACTACTAAGGTGATCACTCTATTGACTCAAACGATGAGGGGTCAAACGATGAGGTTAAACAATTAGACCTAGATATCTTACTTTAAATTCAAAAAACTTGTAACCTTATGGAAATTACATTTTACGACGATTCATTATCAGCGACTACACAATTTCGTCCTAGTTCTTTTGCTTTAAAAAGGTTTTTGTCTGCTAAGGAAAATAGTTGCTCTATATTATTTTCGTTACTTGGTGTTAATGTTGCGCAACCTATGCTTAAACTAACGTGATCATGCTTTGCATCTGGTGCTTGCGCTAATGCTAATTCATTAATGTATTCACAAATTTTTATGCCAAGTAATTCTGCACCAAGAGCATTGGTTTCAGGCAAAATAACAACAAATTCATCGCCACCATATCGTGCCGGCAGATCAGCTGGTCGATGCAAAGCTTCAAGAATGGCTCCAGCTACAGCTTTTAAACAATCATCACCATATTGATGACCAAAGTGATCATTAATACTTTTAAACTCATCAACATCACAAATCAACATAGCAAGACTGTGTTTATCTCTAATACAGCGTTGCCATTCCTGTGTTAATTGAGAATCAAAATAGCGTCTATTTGGCAAGTTTGTTAACGAATCATAATGAGATAGCTTTTGTAATTGAGCATTACTTGTCTCTAATTCTTGTGTTCTTAATGTTACTTTATGCTCTAACTCTACGGTTTTATGAGCCAGCTCTTCGCTTAATACTCGATACTTATCACTTAATGCTAACGACAGCATTATTATTTCAACCAACAAGCCTAAAGAAGCCGAATTATGGGTTACGATATTGTCAGGAAGAAGACCAAAACGGCTAATGATTAACATTGCCGTTCCAACGCCATAAACCACCCATGCACCGACAAAAAAACGGGCAAACCTATTTCCCGCTAACCAACAAACGATACTCACTGATAAAATAAGAATCCCGTTTAATAAAGCCAATCCCGTAGCAATTTTAATCGCTATTTGATAATCACCTAACAAGCTATAAAAAACCGAAAATAATGCAAAAGCAATTAAGAAATTAATCGCTTTATGAAGTTTGGGAGAAAATGTTTTTGTTTTCAAAAATATCTGAGTAAATAATGCTGTACTCGTCATCCAAAGAGAGGTGAATAATGGTATTGCGGTATTAGCAAATTTAGGGCTGTCAGGCCATATGTATTGATAAGCATGACCATTGAGTGCCATGATAAAAATACAACCTGATAAAACAGAAAAAACATATATAAGATAAGATATATCTCTAACCGCCAAATACAAAAACACATTATAAACAGCCATTAAAATCATAATGCCGTAAATTACGCCATAAAACATTTCTTTGGTTAACTCGTCAACAAAGAAACTTTCCGATGACATAATGGCAGGTCTAATTTGCATTGAACTTGAGGTTTTTATTCTGATATAAAACTCAGTTTGTTGAGCAGTATTTAATATTAGAGGCTTAACAAAAACACGAAAATCAATCGGTCGTTGATCAAAGTTCAGATTATCTCCCATTAATTTACTTTGCCAAATAAGCGTTTTATCAGTTTTTGAGAAAACCTCAATTTCATCCAACAGCGGATAATCAAATACCATCAGCCAATCATCACGATTAGATGAATTGTTGACAATAGAGAAGTGCAGCCAAACGGTATCTTGAATATAACCTAATGAAATATTGTCATTTTTTGCTAAAGAAAACTCACCTTGAACTGATTTTCGTTCAATTTCGGCTAAAGATAACTGATTAGTTTTATCAATAAAATAAGCAAACTTCTTAGAAAAAGAATACTCACTTCTTTTTGAGTTTATTTGAAGTGTAGGATTAATCGAATTTTTAGCCGTACCACTAGCGTACTTCTTCTCAGGTGCCTCTCCAGTGCAGCTTACTAATGGCAGCGATATCAACAGAAAAAGTATAATTATGGTGTAGATTGTTTTTTGCATATTACCTACAGAAAAAAAGATAGAGCAATTTATTTAGGCTCAGTTGACCTATGATAATAGCTTATATCATAGCTAAATAAACAACTTATCTTGAATGAACAAGTTCAAGATCTTGCCATAACTTACTAGCTACTGGCCCTAATAATCGTGATTTAAGCTTTATCGCATGATAATTCAATGCTGTTTTAGTAACAAAGTCATCTAGAGATATTCTAGCTAAGCGATTATTAGCTAAATCATCTTGAATCAGGTGTTCAGGCAACCTTCCCCAACCCATGCCACTAATTATCAAATCTCTTTTACTGCTAAAATCATTCACATACCAACAGCGTTGACCTGTTTGTACACTATAACTGACTCCCTTGGTGTTTTGTCCTGAATCTTGTACCACAATTTGATATTCATCTCTCAGTTCATCAACCACTTTTAGTTTAGGGTGGCGTGCTAAAAAACGTGGTGCGGCAACATTGGTTAAGTAACCTTGATAAAGATGATTAACATCAAGATGTGTAGAATGCATTGATGAAGAAGTTAAGGTGGTCACAGCTAAATCAGCTTGTCCAGAAAGCACAGCCTCGAATGCGCCACTAATATACTCTTGTTGTAGAATGATTTGAGTATGGGGAAATTCACTTTGTGTCATTTCTAACAAAGGTAGTATTTTTTTTAGATCATATGACGCTTCAATCGCCAGCGTAATACTCGCTTCATTACCTTGAGTAAGAAATTGAGCTAACTGTTTAATTTGATCTGCCTCACTTAATAACCGTAAGGCATGCTGATATATCTGCTGACCATTACAAGTAAGCACTAAACGGTAACCTTGACGATCAAATAACGGTAAACCAAGCAAGGTTTCTAGCTGTTTAATACCCTGACTGATCGCTGGTTGCGTTTTATGCAGTACTTCACTCGCTGATTTTAAACTGCCTTGCTCAGCTACATAAACCAACATCTTTAATTGTTCAAGCGTCACTTTTATCTCTTTAATTATCTATAAAAAGCCAACTAGTTAAGTAAAACTTAACAAGTAATAAAGAAAGCTTCAATATTATTTTACATCACGCTACCACATACTGCTGCACATCAAAGAGAAAACATTGGATAACCTATGAAAAATACAAAAACACATTACGGCTGGCTCAGCATTTTCTTCCACTGGACTGCAGCGTTAACCATTATAGGTTTATTTGGCTTGGGTTATTACATGGTTGAATTAGGTTATTACGACAGCGGCTATAAAACATTGCCAGCATTACATAAAGGCATAGGCATCACCTTGTTAGGGTTAATGTTATTACGGTTGTTTTGGCGCTTAACTCAATTACAACCTGCACACTTAGCCACACATAAAGCTATTGAGCGTAAAGCTGGAAAACTTATTCATAACGCACTTTATCTATTGATATTTATCATCATGTTTAGTGGATATTTAATTTCTACTGCTGATGGTCGTGGTATTGAAGTATTTGATCTTTTCGAATTACCTGGTTTTGGCTCTATTTTTAACAACCAAGAAGACTTAGCAGGCGTTATTCATAAATGGCTTGCCTACTTAATGATCAGCTTAACGGCCATGCATGCGTTCGCGGCATTAAAACATCACTTTATTGATAAAGACGACACCTTAAAAAGAATGCTTGGCAAACGCCAAGAAAAACAAACACACAATCCTTAACTGAATGACTAAATAAAATACCAATATTTGGAGATATACCATGAATAAGCAATTTTTTACTTTACTTTTTAGCTCAGCAATTGCAGCTGCTTCTTTTAGTTCAACAGCAAATGCTGCCGACTATGTTATTGATAACAAAGGAGCACATGCTTCCATTAATTTTAAAATCCAACATCTGGGCTATAGCTGGTTAACAGGACGTTTTGATACCTTCGGCGGTAAATTTAGTTATGATCCTGCTAATATTTCCGCAGCAAAAGTTGAAGTAAATATTGATACCAGCAGTATCAATTCTAATCATGCTGAGCGAGACAAACATTTAAAAAGTAGTGATTTTCTTGATGTTAGTGCCTTTTCAACCGCTAAGTTTGTCAGTAGCTCAATCACTGATAAAAAGAATGGAGATTTCGCAATATCAGGCATTTTAACTATGCATGGCATCAGTAAAGATATCGTTATTGATGCACAAACGACCGGTGCTGGAGATGATCCTTGGGGCGGCTACCGTGCGGGTTTTAGCGGTACAACGACTATTGCATTAACTGATTTTGCCATCAAAACTAACTTAGGCCCAGCGTCCACTCATGTACAACTCAATTTATACATTGAAGGTGTTAAACAATAATTATTGTTTACTTAACCTAATACCAATTCAAACAGGAGTGACTAATGAAATCTCATGCAACTAAAAACAATGATCATAGAGAATTAGCTATGATCTCCTCAGGGCAATTAGGCTCAGACGGTGATGGTGTTATGCTCACCCGTTTGATTGGTAGTCATGAGTTAAACATGTTAGATCCGTTTTTACTCTTCGACATGTTTGCTTCCAATCAAGCACAAGATTATATCGGGGGCTTTCCAAGTCATCCACACCGAGGTTTTGAAACCGTGACCTACATGTTAAATGGACGCATGCGCCATAAAGACAATGCTGGTAATGAAGGAGTAATTTCAGCTCATGGTGTGCAATGGATGACTGCTGGTCGAGGTATCATCCATTCTGAAATGCCTGAACAAAGTTCAGGTTTACTTAAAGGCTTTCAATTGTGGGTTAATTTACCGCAAAAGAACAAAATGGTTGAGCCTAGTTATCAAGAGTTTCCAGCTGAACAGGTTGCAATAGAGAAGCATGAAGATGGCACACTGATAAAAGTGATCTCTGGTAGCACAGATAATGGCACTATTGGTCCAGTAGTTAATCACTACGTAAAGCCAACTTATATGCATATCAACTTGCCAGAAAATGTTACTTTTGAGCAACAGTTACCTCAATCTGATAATGCTTTTATCTTTGTCGTCAGTGGTGAACTTTATTTAAATGATGAAAAGCTGCAAAAAGTGACCACGAATCAATTAGCGGTGCTAACTTCAGGTAGGCAGATAAAATTAACGGCAAGTACTCAAACTGAACTTTTACTAATTTCAGGGCAACCGTTAAATGAACCTGTTGCACGCGGAGGTCCATTTGTTATGAATACTAAAAAAGAAATCATACAAGCCTTTAGCGATTTGCAAAATAACAAGTTTTAAACTGATAGGTTCAAATTAATAGGAAAAGTTTCATCGCAGTTATCTCCCCTTTTATCGAGGGTTAACTGCGATTAATCGCTCAGCGCTATTATCTGTTAACAGAGTTAGTTAAGCTGTTTGGTAGAATTACTTCCAAAGCGATTTAACTGAACTTATGGTATTACCCAAAAATAAAATAATTAACTTTAAAAACATAGCTTCATTATTAGTAGTCATTTGGCTTGGCTTGGTTACCTTTATGCTGCTATCTCAATTATCGGGTTTGTTAACCAGCCATCACTTTGTACCCAGTATTCTATATCATTTAAAAATATACACATTAAAAATATGGCTACCTTGGGTCGTATTAGTCCCTATAGTACAGTTATTAGCCGCTAAATTTCCGGTGAAACCAAAGAAATGGCAAAAAGCATTGTTACAGCATGCTTTTTTTCTACTTGCCTTATCACTCATTTCAGGTTTATTAATGAGTTTGCATTATCATTACTTTGAAGATATGGCTGCAGGGATGGAGTTATATCAACCATGGCAACATGCCGGTCACTTTTTATTTGGCGATAACTTATTTTTATTTAACGCCATCATTTATACTTTATTGGTCACTAATATTAACATCAAACATTTTGCCAACATCGCACAACAAAAGGCCTTAGTTGCTAGTCAGTTAAATAATCAGCTTATTGAGTCACAATTACAAACCTTAAAAATGCAAATCAATCCGCATTTTTTGTTTAATACGTTAAATGTTATTTCTGTATTAGTGATGAAATCTGAACAAGCGCAAGCCACTACTATGATTAATCGCCTCAGTAGTTTCTTTAGAAGCACCCTAGATGATAAAGCTAAACAATGGCTACCTTTACAAAAAGAGCTAGAGCATGTTGAGCAATACCTTGCCATTGAACAAGTGCGATTTGGCGAACGGATCACTATTACTAAAAACTACGATGCTATCACCCTATCTACATTTGTTCCTTCAATGATTTTACAACCGTTAATTGAAAACGCGATGCAACATGGTTTAGAAGAAAAGCCTGGAAAGGTGCAGCTAACCATCAACACTTATCTGGAAAACAATACGCTAAAAGTTGACATTATTGATGACGGTGCAGGTTGTAATTTCAACGATAAAAATTTCAAAGAAGGTATTGGTTTGAGCAATGTACGTTCAAGATTACAACAACTCTATGGCGCTGACTTTCAATTTAATTTAAGCAGCAACTCTCAAGGCGGAGTTAGTGTTCAACTCACCCTACCACTTAATCATCAGGAGCAAAATAAATGACCATTAATGTCTTAATAGTTGACGATGAACCGCTTGCTCGTGAAGGAGTAGTACTGCATTTACAACAAGAAGACGACATCAACATTATTGCTCAATGCGCTAATGGTAGTGATGCAATCAGAGCTATATTGTCTCTAAAACCTGACTTAGTCTTTCTCGATATAAAAATGCCGAAAGTGAATGGCTTTGATGTAGTTAATGCTGTTGGTATCACACATATGCCACCAGTAATATTTTTAACCGCTTATGATGAATATGCTATTGAAGCTTTTAAAAGCCATGCCATTGATTATTTACTAAAACCCATTGATAATGAACGGTTTAAAGAAAGTGTCTCCCACGCTCGAGAACAAATATTAAAAAATAAAATTTCACAGCGCAGTGAACAACTCACTCAGTTACTATCACAAACTCAAGGACTGACAAATAGCACAACCTCAAATGAGCCTTGCTCTACAACTGTCAACAATGAACGTTTAGTCATTCGTTCCAACGGGCATGTTTATTTACTCAAAGCGGAAGAAATTTACTGGGTTGAAGCCGAAGGCGATTATGTCAGTGTACATACACCGAAAAAATCTCATTTAGTACGTGAAACTATGAAGAATATGGAGCAACGTCTTGGCGAACAAGGGTTTCAACGGGTACATCGTTCCGCCATCATCAATTTAAGTTATGTCAGTGAATTAGTCAGTTTAGATAATGGCGATTATCAAATTATCCTCAGTGATAATACTAAAGTGAAACTCAGTAGGAATTATCGAGATATATTATACCAGCGCTTAAATGCTGCTCCTTAGTTTTATCACAAACAATTTTAACCCAAAAGAGTAAATTTCATGAAGAGTCTATTTATCGCAATATTAACCTTGCTGATCACGTTTAATGTGTCAGCAAACGAGCAAGAAAATTCGTTAAACGAGATTAAAAATTATCGTCAAATAACCACAAACTTTGCGAGTGCAGGTATGCCGACTCCTGTTGAGTTCGAAGCCATCAAAAAAATGGGTTATCAGCATATCATCAACTTGATCCCTGGAAATTTCTCCAACGAACAACAAAACGTTACTTCTTTAGGCATGTCATTTGAGCAAATTCCTGTTGCATGGGGTGAGCCAACTTTAGCTGACTTTCAGCAATTCGTAACTCTAATGAACAACTATCAGCAAGACAAAGTATTGGTACATTGCCGCTTAAACTATCGAGCTTCAGCTTTTAGTTATCTTTATCAAATAACTCAACAAGGTGCTAATAAAGAAACAGCTAAAAAACAGATGCTCAGCGTTTGGCAACCAGAAGGGACTTGGCTTAAATTTATCAACAAGGTTGAACAACATTATAAAAAGTAATCGTTAGGTGACTTAAGCAAGTCATTTTACAAAAGTTTTACAGTGCTCATAACTACAAGTTGTTACCTTCGTTCACAGATAAATTAGTGAAATAACCGAACGTAGGAAAAGCTTCTAGATGACAAAATTAACAAGAAACACCTCAAAATTTAAGACGCTGTTTTACTTCAGCTTTACCAGCAGTATTGTACTTGCATCAGTAGGTAGTTTCGCTAATGAAGAAAATATTACTACTCTGTCTGAGCCTTCAGTTTACGATACTGCATTTTTCTCTCAATACTCCCCTCAAAATGCTTTAGATATGGTTAACCGTCTACCTGGCTTTTCTTTTGATAAAGGCTCTAATGAAAGAGGTTTTGGTGGTAACGCAGGCAATGTTTTGATTGATGGCGCCAGACCCACTTCAAAATCAGGAGGACTAAATGAAGCACTTATCCGCATTCCTGCCGATCAAGTAATACGAATAGAAATTCTTCGTGGAGGCAATAGCGCAGGGGAAACTGCAGGACAATCAATTGTTGCCAATGTCATTAGAGCAAAAGGCAATACCAGTGGAACATGGGGAGTTACCACTGAGGGAAATATTGGTTCAACTCCTTTTCCACGGCTCCAGGCATCATTAACCACGCAACTTGGACAATGGCAAACTTCTTTTAATACTATGGTTGCAGGCTGGCCTGCGAATCGTAGCGCTGTGATCAAGAATTATAATGTTAATAAAAAATTAGTTTCTAACGAAAAAGAGAATTATGCCGAGTCTCAAAAATGGCTAAATATCACGGGTGAAGGGTCTAGAGAACTTTCTGGAGGAAAACTAAGTTTAAATGGTTACGTATACAGTCATATTTGGATTAGGGACAGTGAGCAAGATATTTCTAGCGATATTATCCAGTCGCTGGTGAACGTAAATAAAGCATTAGTTCAGGACAATAGGAATAACACCATAGAATTAGGTGCCGATTGGGCCAAAACCTATAACGACTGGAAGTTTCGAATACTTGGATTAGGAATGTTTAAAGATGTTGTTGCTGATAATCATTTTACTATCTTTGAAATGGATCAAGCAAAATTCGATAGTCATGATATTCAAGATAGCAAAAAATCAGAGCTGGTTTCACGCATTACATGGGCAAAAGTTAATAACACAACTTTTAAGCCTGAGTTTGGCTTTGAAGTGGCTAATAATAAACTCGATAGTTCATTGGTTCAGTTCCAAAATAATGTATTACAAGCACCGCAAAGCAATGACAAGGTTGCCGTAGAAGAAATTCGAGCCGAAATTTTTGCCAACTTTACTTTTCAAGCAAGTGACCTACTGACATTGGAAGGGGGATTAACAGCAGAGTATTCTCAAATAGAAGTAGATTCAGTGAACAATCAAAAGCAAAACTTTTCTTTTCTCAAACCAAGAGTGTCTTCCACTTATAAATTTAGTGTTCAAGAGCAATTATCTGTTGAGTTAGCACATAGTGTTGGTCAATTGAATTTCGGCGATTTTGCTACTAGTAATGAAGCTTTTGATGGCGTAACTAATACAGGAAACTCTAACTTAATGCCTGATCAAACCACTGAATTATCTGCTACCTATGATTGGAGTATTAGTGAACGTGGCAGTCTAAAAATCAAAGTATTTCATCAATGGCGCAAAGATATATTAGAGCAAGTAATTATTGGTAAGAATGATAACGGCTCTTTAGCTTATGGTTTGGGCAATGCGGGTAGTGCAAGATTTTGGGGAGTAAAAACAGATATTAACTTACCGCTTGATTTTATTTTATCAGACTCATTACTTGAAATTTCACATAGTTATCAAGGTTCAGATTTTTATGACTCGATAATTAATGAAAGCAGGAATATAAACAATTATCTGCCGAATGTTTTAGAAATGAATTTTCGACAAGACTACATTGAACACAAATTTGCTTGGGGATTAGACTATAGCGCCAGTAGCTTAAAAACAAATTACCGTGTCAATGAAGTACAAACTTTGGCTCAAGCTAAGCGGTTTGGTTTTTTTATTGAATCAACACAGCTTTTCGGGGTGAAAACGAGTCTGACGGTATACAATAAAAGTGAACAAATAAGGTCTCGACTCTTCTATCAGAACAATCGCAATGGCCTAGTTAGTGGTAGCCAAGAAGCTTTACGTGAGAAAAAACCTAGTATTATTTTGCAGTTTTCAGGCGTTTTTTAATTTCGAATATATAAATTGGTATAGTGAATATGAAATTAACGGGGTATTTTATCAAGACCTCGTTTTTCAAACATAGTGCTTTTACATAAGTTTTACATTGTCATGCTTTAACAATCGCTATCATGTCGCCTCATTTGTTTATTCACCAGAGAGGCGCACATCATGCAAACTATTTATTTAGCCATAATAATGTCTGCAATATTATCTTTTTCCAGTAATTTATTGGCAGAGGAGCATGCTACAAAAGAGCATGGCAAGCCAATAGAATACAGTTTTGGTCATCAATACCAACTACAATCAGAAATCCTAGGGGAAGATCGTCAGTTACTGATTTATGTTCCTGAGGAATACAAAAGTTCAAACAAGAAATTCCCAGTAGTGTATGTATTAGAGGGCGATACGCATTATAAACATGCCACTATTTCAGTAGAAAAAATTCAAAAGAGTGGATGGATGCCGGCATCCATTATTGTGGCAATTACTGATAACAAAAATACCAATACACGTGATTATCGCAATGAAAGAGAAAAGTTCTTACAGTTTATCAATGAAGAAGTACAACCCTTTGTTGGTAAAAATTTTCGAGTTAACGGCTACAAAACACTTTTTGGTCATGCAATGTCAGGAAGATTTGTATTAGAAACATTTATCAAAACCCCTGATGAATTTGATAACTATATATCAGCAAATCCATATGGTTTAAAAGGATTAATCAGCGAATTTGAAGATTTATTAAGCAAAAACCAAGCTCTCGACCAATCCTTATACTTCACCATGGGTACTGTTCTTGACAATGGCTCTTACAATGTAGACCCAGCAGAAGAACTTGCCAAATTACTTAAAAACAAAGCTCCGAAGAGTTTACAGTGGACATATGAATATCTGCCTTTGCATGGTTCCCATAGTTCAGCAAATGTAACTTTATACAATGGTCTCTCGAAGAACTTTACCTTTTTTCAAGGCCCATTTATTGGTAGCTATCAGGAGTTTGTTGATGGCAATAAAATGGCAGGTGTTGAAGCATACTTTAAAGAGCGTGGAAATAAATATCATATCTCAGACGAAGTCACCATGGGAACATTTATGGGTCTGGGTTTCATGTTACTAGACGGTGGGCATCCTAACGTCGCGGCTGAAATACTTATTGATGCTATTAAGGACCGTTTTCCTGAATCAATAGAGCTTTATAGAGTATTGGGTCGTGCTTATATGAAGATGGAAGATAAAGAAAAAACCATTAAGGCGTATGAAACAATGGTATTAAAGGCAAAGCAACAAAAACACCCTCGATTAGATGGCTTCGAAAGCCTGCTAAAACAAGTAAAAGAGGCAAAGTAGCGAAGTTTTACTTACGCAAACCTAATGTTTTCTAGAAGTTCACTGCCCATTAAACTCAATAAAGTGAACTTCAGGACTGTACCATTTATTAAATTAAAAACTTTTGGAAACTTTATGAATAAATCAATCGTATCATTGGCGATGGTAACAGCGTTACTCTTTACCAGCTCCAACGCACAATCACATGATAAACAAACTAAAAAGCACCCAGCGCAGCATTCAACTCAATCACTATCGATTATTCTTGAACAAAAACCAAATAAAGTTAAAGCGCGATATGATGCTCGCCACCCAGCACAGACTATCGATTTTTTTGGCATTAAGCCTGGAATGACGGTAGTTGAAGCACTACCTGGTGGCGGTTGGTATAGCAAAATATTACTACCCTATTTAGGTAAACAAGGAAAACTAATAGGTACCGATTATGCATTTGATATGTGGGCTAAGTTTGATTGGATGACCGAGGAAATGTTAGCAAAAAATAAAACTTGGGTGAAAGACTGGACCAATAAAGCACAAGAATGGCGAAATGATCATAGTGCAAGTGTTGATGCATTTCGACTTGGCTCTATGCCGAAAGAAGTTAATGGCAGCGCCGATGCAGTTGTCTTCATTCGAGCTCTACATAATCTAGCCCTTTTTGAGAATAATGGTGGTTATTTAACCGCAGCACTCAAAGATGCCTACAAAGCACTGAAACCAGGTGGTATTGCTGGTGTAGTTCAACATATGGCACCAGAAAAAGCATCTGATGAATGGGCAAATGGTAACTATGGTTATTTAAAAAAATCATTCGTCATTGCAAAAATGAAAAACGCTGGATTTGAATATATAAGTTCGAGCGACATCAATGTTAACCCTAAGGACAAACCAAAAAAAAATGACGGCGTATGGCGTTTATCCCCATCATTTTCAACCAGTAAAGATAAACCTGAGTTGAAAAAAGAGTATATCGCAATAGGAGAGTCTACTCGTATGACGCTATTGTTTAGAAAGCCTAATTAAGCTTGATAGTTTAACGCTAAGCTAATAAAGGTTAAGTGCTTTTTACTGATTTAGCTCGTCAAAGTGATCACTGCAAAAATACAAAACAATGTCGGTTATCAAACACCACATTTTTACATTAGTTTTACATTGGTATGCTTCGACGACTGATAAAGTTTATTCATAGAACAACAATATCAACAGGAATCTTTATGAATAAATTAACACGCACGGTTAAACATGCTCTTTTAGTGAGCAGTTTAGTAATATTTCCCTATGCTAATGCAGCTAAACAACCCCCGTCAATAAAGGTAGATGAGGCTAAATCGTTCATTGAAGCCGCTAATATCGATATAATGGAACAGGCTGATACATTACGTCTTGCTTGGTATATCAAAGATAGATTTATGACGCTTGATACATTAAATCACTGGACTAATTTATTAAATAAAGCTGAAAAAACTGAGATAAAGAATGCTTATCAAGCAATTAAATATAAAGATTTAGACCTTAACGATGATTTAACTCGCCGCCTCAATAATATTCTTTTAGTCGCTAGTGCTTATCCAAGTCATCCTCATCCAAAAAATGAAAATAAAGCAAACATACTTAAAGAAATCACTGATGATTTAACAAAAAAGAGCTCAGCTAATTCTGTTTGTTTTAATGAAGACACAGGAAATGAAACTTGCCTTAATGCCAAACAAGTATCTGACAAAATGGCCAGTAATATAGAGGAAAGTGAATTAAAGTTATTATGGGAAAGCTGGCACAACAATTTAGCCCCTCTTAAACCTATATTTGAACAACAAGTACAACTCAATAATGAAGGCGCACAACGATTCGGTTTCTCAAATAGATCAGAAATGAAATTAAGCGAACTTGAAGTACCTACGAATGAGTTCATCAATGAACTTGACCAAGTATGGGCTGATGTAAAACCTTTATATGATTCATTACTACGTCATGTTCGCAGTAAACTAACTGATAAATATGGAGCTGAAATAGTAAAACCTAATCACCCTATCCCAGCCCATTTACTAGGTAGTATAAATGTCAACAATCTCGCCAATATTTACAAACTAGTAGCGCCAGAGAATTCGGTAATTGATCGCGGCTACAACATCACTGAGAAGTTGAAAGATCGTCCTGAAATGGATACATCAGCCATGTTACATGGTCTTGAAAAGTATATGATGTCAATGGGGTTTTCGCCTTTTAAAGAATCACTTTACGAATTTTCACAATTTACAAAACCAGAACATCATAAGGCAGCTTGTGACCCTACGGCTTGGTGGTTAGCTGAAAACGAAGAAGCTAGAGTAGGCGGCTGTTGGGATATCAATGAAGACACTTTTATGCGCTTTAATACAACCTCATTACTGACACCTACTTATTTTAGAGCTGCATATAAGAACCAACCAAAACACTATAGTATATGGCCAACTGGAACATTTGGAGGTACAGCAAAAGCGCTTCAATACGCCTATACCCCAGACTATTTACATACTATTGGCATGTTAGATGAAATTCCTGATGAATCAGTAGATTTGGGTTATTTAATGAAATTGGCGCTTAAAACAGTGGCAAGTTTGCCTTATCAACTTGCCGTCAATAAATGGCAAAAAGAAGTTGCTTCAGGTGAAACAACAGCTAAAGAATACAATAAAAGATGGTGGCAATTACGTGAACAATATCAAGGAATAAAAGCTCCTACATCGAGAAGTGACAATGGTTTTGATGCTGGTTCTACTGCAGAAGTTATTCATAACCAAAACCAAGCAGGTAGTTTTATTAGTGAAGTTTTAGGCTTCCAGTTTTATCAATCATTATGTGAAGCTGCTGGCAATAAGAACAGTCTGTCTCGTTGTTCTTTTTATGGTTCTGAAGAAGTAGGGGCAAAATTACAAGCAATGTTTGAATTAGGAAATAGTCGTCCTTGGTTTGAGGTAATGTCAGAAGTTACAGGTCAAACAAAGCTTGATGGATCTGCTATCACTAATTATTTTGAGCCATTACAGAAGTATCTTGATAAACAAAATAAGCTCAACGCTCAGGGACGAAATTAATTAAAAAACCATATAGCGCTGTTAAAGAAACTTTTCAGCGCTCGTTCTATAATTGTTTTACCATATTAACGTAAATTTCATAGGGGTGTATTTTGTCGTTAAAGCAAAAATTACTGATTGTTGAAGATGAGACAGCCATTTTAAGAGGCTTGACTGACCTATTTACATTGCAAGGTTATGATGTAGTCAGTGAACAAGACGGTGAAAAAGGGTTGGAAACTGCATTATCAGGAAAGTTTGATTGTATTTTACTTGATGTCATGCTGCCGACACTTGATGGCTTTAGCATTTGTAATAAAATACGAGAAGTATCACGTGAGCAAGCCATTATCATGTTAACCGCTAAAAGTTCTGAGGAAGATATTATTACCGGACTTACCTTAGGAGCAGATGATTACATCGCTAAACCCTTCTCTGTTAAAGAATTAGTTTTACGTGTCAAAACAATATTACGTCGCACTGCTCATAAAGAGAAAAATGAGCATTTGAATATAGGTAAGGATATTACTATTGATTGCCTTCATCTCACTGGACATGTTTATGGTAAAGAACAACTGTTTACTCGACGTGAAGTTGATATTCTAAACTATTTAAATAAGCATCAACGTCCTATTCCACGAAGTGAATTATTAACAGAAATATGGGGGTATAATAACCCTAGCGAAATAGATACCCGCACCGTTGATATTCATATCGCTAAACTAAGAAAAAAAGTTGAAGTGAAAGCAAATACCCCGAAATTATTGGTCACCTATAGAGGCGAAGGATATAAACTATGTCTTTAGTTTTGATAAATATTCGTTGTACTTTTGGGCTTAGGGTGTAGTTTATTTTGTTACTCAATAAAAATTTAAACAATCATCAGCAAATAAAACGATTTCGAATTATTGTTTTAGTCTTTTTTATCTGTCTAACACTGCCGTTAGCCATGATTGTTTATTATGGTTTTCAAAAATTTGAAAACGAAATGTTATTTCAATATCGCTGGAAGTCTTCACATGTTTTAACTCAAACAAATAAAGTACTCAACGAGCGACTTGCTAAAGAGCAACAACGCTCCCCTGTTGATTATTTTTACTCCAAAAATACTAACAACAGTCAATCATTTATATTTAGTCCAACTATATCCCCTTTAACCAATGATAGAGAGCCTCATTATCTTGAAGACTTACATGGTTTGATTGGATATTTTAATATCACCGATAAAAAGCATTTCAACTCGCCATTATTACCTGATTTAGACCAAGTCAAAAATAATGCAGAGCAACTGCCTTTTGGTAGTCAAAGTATTGAGCAAAGACTGCTTAAAATAAATCAATTAAAAACGATACTCACAGAAAATAATTTCCTACAAGCAGAAATAAACCTAGACTCATTAAATCAAAACAAGCTCTCGGGTGATAAGTCCAGTGCTGTTACTCAAGCAAGCAATTTTCAAATGCTTGAAACTAAAAACCAACAGCTTATTTTTTATCGCAATGCACTAATCAATCAACAATCATCAATACAGGGCTTTATTGTTGATAAGGATAAATATCTTTATCAAATAATGGCTACCTTTATCAGAAGAGCGGGTTATGACAATAAGGTGCAAGTTCAGCTTGTTAAAAAATACCAAGATGACTTTTTACACTTTTATCAATATGACATAAATGGTCAAGGTAAAGCTTCCGCTAAAATATCAAATAAAGTCGATAATTCATTGGTTACTAGGCCTTTATTTGAAGGAGAGTTAATAAGCCCTTTTCAAAATCTTAGCCTTAAATTTACAACCTCAGATTTACCGTTAGGACCAGCAACTAGTTTTGTTTTATTATTCATTATTGTGCTTAGCTTAGTCATAATAACAGGCACTATTGGCTTTTATTGGTTAGGTGTAAAACAAATAGCGCTTGCTGAACAACGAATGAATTTTGTCTCTTCAGTAAGCCACGAACTTAAAACACCATTAACCTCCATTTTAATGTACTCTGAAATGTTAAAATCGGGCATGGTGCCAGACCAAAAAAATCAGCAAGACTATCATCATTTCATTTTTGATGAGAGTGAGCGACTCTCTCGATTAATTAACAATGTTTTACAGTTATCTAACCTCAGCCGTAATCAGGAAACAGTAGAGCCTGAGTACGTAAGCATCGATATTTTAAAAGATATTATTCAATCGAAAGTATCAACGCTAATCGCCAAGAATAACTTTCAACTCAATTTCATTATTGATGAAAAAACACCTGAAAACACACAAGCTTTTATCGACCTTGACGCTTTTGCTCAGATAGTGATCAACTTAATTGATAATGCCGTTAAATTTTATAACGCGGCTAAAATTAATGACCTACAACGGCAAAAAGTTGATGTGATTTTCTCCCTAGATAACAACGCCAGCAACAAGCTAAATTTTTCAATTAAAGATTATGGCCCTGGTATTTCTAACTCTCAATTAGACAAAATATTCGAACTATTTTATCGTTGCGGCAATGAAATGACTCGTACCACTTCAGGTACAGGTATAGGTCTTGCACTTGTTCATCAACTAGTAATCGCACAAGGTGGTGAAATACAAGTTAGTCGTCATCAACAAGGTGTTTCTTTTGATCTAAGCTTTGTTGCCCGACAAAGCTAAGTAACACGACTAATTCACTACCCCCTATTCCCTTTTTACAAAAGTTTTACAGTTCGGCCTCTCTATTATCTCTATTATCTCTATTATCTCAAAAGTTGAAATCAAACATTTAAAGAGGCCTAGCCATGAAAAAAGTTAATTTACTTAAAAAAGTATTTCTCACCACTATCTTAATAAGCAGCTTTTCTATTCAAGCAGAAATTACAAAGCAGTCACATGACAGCTTTACTATAAGACATAGTTTTGTTTCAGATTCAAAAATATCAACGGTAAAGCATGAGTTTGGTCATGTAGGTCGTTGGTGGACATCAGAATTTACTCAGTCTGGTAAAGGTCGCAATATGTTTTTTAATGGTAAAGGCATGCATGAAAAAATGCCAAGTGGTAAAACGATAACTCATCTTATCAAAGTAGAGAAAGGCTTATGGATTGGTTCTTTAGGGGAATTAAGAAATAAGGATGTTGATGGAAAAATGAAAGTCAGCATTAAAAATTTTCGCCAAGGGACAAAAATCATCATGGAATATACCGTAAAAAGTGAATTGCTAACAGAGCACCATAAATGGCCAAAAAGCCTTGACTCTATGCTTGGAATACAAATGGACAGTTTAGAGGCTTCACTGAAACAAAGACAAAATCACGCACGAGTAATTTTACAGTAATTACTGTTAGTATCTTTCTAACTTATAATTAACAGAAATGGAAAACTTATGAATAGAATTTTTATTATTGTTTTAATTTTCATCTCTTTTCAAAGCATAGCTCAGGAAAAGATAAGTTTTGAGTCTGCTGATGGCTTGAAGATTACGGCAGATCTATATATCAATAATCCTGAAAAAAGCCCTTTTATTATTTTATTTCATCAAGCTAGATGGAGTCGGGGTGAATATCAAGAAATAGCTCCCAAATTAAGTAAACTAGGCTTTAATAGTATGGCCATTGACCAACGTTCTGGTGGCAAAGTAAATGGTGTGATTAATGAGACACACCTGCGGGCAGTGAAACAGAGCTTACCAACAGAGTATACCGATGCTGAGGTTGACATGAATTCGGCCATTGATTATGTAAAAGCGAAATTCAGTAAAACATCAAAATTAATTATTTGGGGCAGTTCGTACTCGTCGGCATTGGCTTTAAAGATTGCAGGAGAAAGAAATGATATTGATGGTGTACTATCTTTTGCTCCAGGTGAATATTTTTCAAGCAAAGGAAATGATTACGTTAGCAAAAACGCGATGAATATCACTAAACCTGTTTTTATTACTTCTGCAAAAAATGAAAAAAAGAACTGGTGGGATATATACAATAAAATTCCTTCCAGTAAAAAAGTATATTTTTTGCCAATTGAACGTGGTCAGCACGGCTCAAGAGCTTTATGGGAAAAGTTTCCTGAACACAAAGATTATTGGAATGCGGTGGCTGAATTTCTTAAAACAATTTAAGTAAGTTTATTGTTCTGTTTAATCATGGAAAATTAATTTAAATGAGATAGCACTTTCCTGTTCTAATCAGAAGGATAGCTATATACAACAGCCATTGGTTTATGGCTGTTGTTATTCTAGGAGCTTTATCACAGTCTACAAACCTACCCCCCTTCTTTATAAGACGCTTTTTCACTAATCATGCAACTGGCTTTTACAAAAGTTTTACAGTGAGCTCTCAGTAAACTCGTTATATTTCACATCACCTTATCCATTGCACTGTTTTAATAAGTGCACTAAACCAAAATGTTTATTAATAATGAACATGGAGACACTGCTTTGAAAAACGCTATAACCATGAAAGTAAAACTACTCTTAGCCATCTCGCTTTTAACACCTCTAGCAGCAACAGCGGAAAACACACTAACAAACGATGCATCACAAAATAAACCAGTTATGCTCAAAGTAAAAATGAGTCAAACTTGTTTTCACATTAGTAAAAAATCAAAGAACTCAAGAAAACTTGATGGCTGGGCTTGTAATGAAGCTGATGAAAATCAAAAGTTTGTTTTTCTTCCAACCGATAAAGAGTGGTTTCAGCTTAAAAATATAAAAAGTGGCTTATGTGTCGAAGTTAAAAATGGCAATACACGTCATCACGTCAGTACTGCACTCGCTGCCTGTAACAATCAAGACCATCAACTATGGAAGAAAAAAAATTTCGATGATGACTGGTTTACCTTGTCTACAAAGCACAGCTCGGGATGTTTAGACTTAGATCACGGTGTTCGTCGTAATGGTAATCGCTTTATTTGGCAGCGTTGCCTAAAAAAAAGCAATAAAAGATGGTTTGATAAGCAGTTATTTAAAGTATTGTAACCCTAGATTTGATCTCAAATAAATAAAAAGAGTACATTATGAATCAATTAATCCAGCTTAGTTTAATCCTTACTTGCTTTGCTGTTAGCTTAACCGCTCACGCAAAGGGTACATTGTCAGAGAATATCCGCATTGAAAGTAAAGAGCTTAATTATGCTTTACAATATCGAGTATTCACGCCTGAAGGGATGAAAAATACAGATAAACTGCCAACACTTTATATTGCTGACGGTCAGTGGTATTTGAGCGCTGGTAACATGGCTGATGTACTAGATGCTGAAATATCTTCAGGGCGAATAAAGCCAATAATTGCCATTTTTGTTGATAATCGAAATCCTGATAATCTCGATGAAAACCGCCGTAATCAACAGTTCTTTTGTAATGAAAAATACGCATCCTTTTACCAAAACGAATTGGTACCTGCTATAGCGGCTAACTATCCAACTAGCAAGAATAGAAAAGATAGAGTGATCCAAGGGCTATCTTTTGGTGGCTATAATGCTGCTTGCTTTGGCTTGATGGCACATAAAGATTTTGGAGGCATTGCAATGCAGTCCCCAGCAAACAGCCGTATGCTAAAAGAGCTTCAAAAGAGCTACCGTGAGATTGAAAAGCTACCGTTAAAGATATTTTTAAGTTTTGGCGATAAAAGTGACAATCAATTTGAAGGTCGAAAGTTTAGAGATGTACTGAAAAACAAAGGTTATGAATTAAAATACGAGGAAGTAAAGTATGGTCATTCTTGGAGGAATTGGGCGCCTTTATTAGACGATAGCTTGCAGTGGTTTTTTACTCCGACAAAGGACTAATCTAAAACAAAACTTATTTCACCGACAAAAACTGCATTTCATCAGTAACTAATTGAATCTCGGCGATTGCCTCTGATTCAAGATTCAAATATCACTAATATGCCCTTATTAATAAAATAAGGGCAATACGGTGACTAATGCAAACCATTATTGAAGCACAAACCAGTAATAAGAAACCTCTCAAAATTTACGTTTTAATCGCTGTTATGTCAGTGGTGATATTAGCTTGGTTAGCAAACTATTTTTTTCTCAACTCCACCAACGGTGATGCCAACATTTCTGCTGATGGGCTTAATATTGCTACGGTTAAATCAGGCAACTTAATCAAAGATGTAAGAGCCCCCGGTAATTTAATTGCAAAAAACAGACAATGGCTTTCTGCCAGAGTCAGCGCCAAAGTAATTAAGCGAGTGCTTGAACCTGGCGCAATAGTCACGCCTGACAGCATAATATTACAACTATCATCTCCTGAACTCACCCAACAATATAAGCGTGTGAAAATCGATTTTAAAGTTGCACAAGCGCAACTTGAGGCTCTTCAAGAAGTTCAACTAACTGAAATGCAAAAAAAACAAGCTGACGTAAAATTACTAGAAATTG
>Ga0209396_1000396_pt1 | contig 53154 bp, 37 predicted proteins | sample GOMGulsemesocosm_6_FD_184638 | JGI IMG/M metagenome (GOLD analysis project Ga0209396, IMG submission 184638) | Methane-oxidizing microbial communities from mesocosms in the Gulf of Mexico - GOM8C Gulf of Mexico (SPAdes) (version 2) | ecosystem: Environmental > Aquatic > Marine > Cold seeps... | reverse complement strand
CCCAACTCTGCATCTTGAGGCAGTTTGGGTATATGTGTGTTTTTTCAAAACAGGCTATACCGAATCTTTAAACTCATTTAAAATAGGGGCAGATTTGGTTTAATGATGGAATTATTTGATGAAAAAAACACTTATTGCGCTAGTAACATTAGCTGCTATAGCAGGATGTAAAACATCGCCGACTGGCAGAACACAAATTGCACTGTATTCTGATAGCGAAATGAATACTATGGGTGTGCAAAGCTTTAAACAGCTAAAAGAGCAAAAGCCGATTAATTCAGATAAAAAAGTAAATCGTTATGTGCAGTGTGTTGCTGACAATGTCATTTCAGTATTACCAAAAAAATATGCGGCTCAACAATGGGAAGTTGTTGTATTTGAAGATGACTCAGCAAATGCCTTTGCATTACCCGGTGGAAAAATAGGGGTTCATACAGGTTTATTGAAAATCGCCACAAATCAAGATCAATTAGCAACCGTATTAGGTCATGAGGTAGGGCATGTGATTGCAGAGCATTCAAACGAACGTGCATCACAAGGCAATTTATTACAATATGGTATGCAGGCAACAAATGCAGTTTTACAAACACAAAATGTAAAATATCAAGCTCAAATCATGTCAGCTTTAGGCATGGGCGCACAATATGGTGTTGTATTGCCTTTTAGCAGAACACATGAAACAGAAGCTGATAATGTAGGTTTAGATTTAATGGCAAAAGCAGGCTTTAATCCAAAAGAGTCAGTTACTTTATGGCAAAATATGTCAAAAGCAGGTAGTGGTGCAACACCAGAGTTTTTATCTACTCATCCAGCACCAACAAGCCGGATCAGTGAGCTTAGAGCCAGAATGCCAGCTGCAATGAAATTTAAAAATGCAGCAGCACAATCTGGTTTAAAACCTGGTTGTAAAATTTAAACTTTATTTTATTTTTATGAGTAATGCATGAAGGCGTATCTGGAATACGCCTTTTCTATTTAAAAAGTATAATTGAGAGAAAAAATAAACACATCAGTTTGAATCGCAGTTTCAAAACCAAAGCCTTTATAGTGAAAATTAATTGTTGGTGATAGAAGCGGTGTTATGCCAAAAAGTTGCATCCTGTTTTCCTCTTTTGTATAGCCTGTAATACCACCTAGTCTATAACCCACATCTATCCAATCATTATAATGCCATTGTTTATGATAAGAAAAAACGTAAGAGCGATTATCGAAGCTATTTAGCATAGTTGATACTTCATTCCCTTTATACTTTACTCCCCAAATATAATTATCTTGATTCCGATTACGGCTACTTAAATGGTAAGTCCAACCGGCATAGGTAATTGTTATATCTTCAGTTTTTATCTCTGTTTGCAGATCAAAGGTCTCCTTTAGGTCGAATACTGCAAAGGAGGAAAATGGAGAAAAAAAAAGTACAGCACCAAAATAATATTTATTCATCTAAAACCAAATATACCATATTGAAAAATAGGTTCGATAATAGATAAATCGATGTCTATAAAGTGTCACTCACAAATTAAAAACTGATTTTGATGTCCATATTTTTAGTAATGAACAAGCTTATATTACAAAAAGGATAAATAGTTATAACCGAGATATAATTCAACATAAAAGGCTTAAAAGTAAGCTACCCTTAATGAGTATTAGTTTAAACCTTGATTTAAGGAAGGATATGCTACTAAGCAATGCTGCTATTGGTAAAAAGCTTGGAGTCGGCTTTGGGATTTTAATTTTAATGCTTTTGGGGATCATTATATTTGATAACTCCACAACGACCTTTACTCAAAAAAGCTATCAAAAATTAATAAATAATGATTTGGCGATTACAGGACAAGTATCAAAAATTCATATTTCCTTATTAGAGCTGAGGCGCAGAGAAAAAGATTTTTTACTGCGTAATGATATGGCTTATGTTGACAAACATGAGGCTGATGCTCAAAAATTATATAGCGCAATAGATGAACTTTACAATTTAGCATGGCAAGCCGATAGACCTGAAGTAATAAACTCAGTGGAGTTATTACGTCGAAATGCTGATGGCTATTTAGGTAATTTTAAAAGATTAGTTACAAGCAAACAAGTGATGGGGCTTGACCAAACTTCAGGTCTACAAGGACATTTTCATAAACAAGCATTATTATTAGCCCAAGTTTTAGATGGCCATAATATAGCTGAGCTTTTCCAAGAATACTTATTAATGCGTCGTTGGGAAAAGGACTTTGTAAGAACTAAAAAAAATACTTATAAACAAAAATTATTGAGCACGATAGCTAACTATAGAAGCTTATTAGAGAATAGCCCTTCTGAGGTTAACTCGAAAGAAATTCAGCTGCAATCATTACAAAAATATTTAGAAACCTTCCAGTCATATTTAAAAAACGAAGGAAATACCTCCGCAAAAGAATATGAAAACATGCGCAACTTAGCCCATGAAATGGAGCAAGCAATAAATCAAGTATTTATACCTAATGCAGAAGCTTTAATTTTAGAAATTAGAAATAGTGAAAAAGATTTTTTACTTCATAAAAACCCTGATTATATTGTAAAAACACATGATGCAATCGTATTATTGAAGCAAAAAATTGCAGATTCAAGCATTAAAAGTCGACATGAAACAAAACTGACTCAGTATCTAAACAGTTATGAAACGGCGTTTTCGAGTTTAGTGGAAGAGGAAAAACGTTCACTTGCATATATTGCTAACCTTCGCAGCGCAGCACATAAAATGGAACCTGCATTAGTTGCTATTGAGGAGTCTACCTTAAAAACTGCAGAAATTACTTTGAGAAATACATTATTAAAAACCGAAGAAGGGCAATGGTATTCTTTAGTCGCTGGTGGACTTATTATTGTTTTAGGTCTATTTACGGCTTTATTTGTAATTAGGTCGATCAGAACCCCTGTAATTGAAATGATGAAAGTAGTTGAGAGAATAGCCAAAGGCGACCTTAATCAAAAGCTGCCTACAGAAAGAACTGACGAGTTAGGTAAGCTAGCAATTGCTTTTAATTCTATGATTGATTCATTAAATGATGCAGCAGATCAAGCTGATGCCATTGCTGAAGGTGATTTCAATGTTGAAATTATTAAAAAAAGCAACCAAGATCGTTTAGTTATCGCTTTAAATGAAATGAAAAACCAAATATTAGAGCGAAATAATAACATGGCTCAAAGTGAAGCTTTGCTTCAGCAATCTAATCAGGATTTAAAACAACAAAGCTTACTTAAATCACAAATATCGTCCATTACAGAGTTATCTCAGGGAGCCACAGAATTACAATTGTTAGCTGATAATATCATTTCTAAATTAGCTGAAATGATAAATGCTGGGCATGGGGTGTTTTATGTCAGCAGTTTTGATGATTCAAAGCATGATTTAGAATTAATTGGGAGTTTTGCTTTTGAGAAACGAAAAATAGTTCAAGAAAAAATAGCGATAGGTGAGGGGCTAATAGGTCAGTGTGCAAAAGAAAAAAAGACTATTTTATTAACACATGCGCCATCAGATTATATTCATATTAATTCAGGCCTAGGCGGTTCTGAACCGCTAAATATATTGGTCATTCCGATGTTATTTGAAGAGAAAATTGTTGGTGTGATTGAATTAGCATCTTTTCAATTATTTACCGAACTAAATAAAACAATGTTAGAGCAAGTTGCAAGTAATACAGCTGTTGTAATAAATAATATATTCAGCCAACAAAAAACTAAGCAGCTTTTAGGTGAAACACAAAGTCAGTCAGAAGAACTACAAGTACAACAAGAAGAGCTAAGAAGTTCAAACGATGACTTATTAGAGCAGACTAAGTTATTAAAAGTTTCCGAGGAGGGATTAAAGCAACAAAGTGAAGAGCTGAGGGTTTCGAACGAAGAGTTACTTAATAAACAGGTGATGTTAAAACGGCAAAAAGAAGCTGTGGAGGCATCTAAAAAAGATTTAACAATGAAAGCAAAAGAATTAGCTTTAGCCAGTAAATACAAATCTGAATTTTTAGCAAATATGAGCCATGAACTCAGAACACCACTCAATAGTTTATTATTGTTAGCCAAAAATTTAGCTGAAAATAAAAAAGATAATTTAGATGAAACAGAGGTAGAAGATGCAAATATAATTCACCGTGGAGGTATGAACTTATTAAGTTTAATCAATGATATTCTAGATTTATCAAAAGTAGAGGCAGGAAAGTTAACGATTCATAATGAAAAGTTGAGTATAAATGCCTTAGTCGCTAATTTGAAATCCATGTTTTTGCCGATTGCAAATGATAGAGGTCTGAAATTTAATATTAAAGTAGCAGATAATATTCCTGAAATTTTTCATAGTGACGGGCAGAGGTTAGAGCAAATACTTCGTAACCTTTTATCAAATGCATTTAAATTCACTCAATCAGGTTCAGTTACCTTCTCAATCAGTAAGCCTGTAGCAGATATTACATTTAAAGTTGAAAACTTACAGCAAGATACTTGCTTGGCTTTCTCTATCATTGATACCGGCATAGGTATCCCTGCAGATAAAGTAAAAGATATTTTTGAAGCATTTCAGCAACAAGATGGATCCATTACTCGTAAATATGGTGGGACGGGTCTAGGTTTAACCATTGCCAGAGAGCTTACGCAATTATTAAGGGGCGAGATCCAACTCACAAGCATTGAAGAAGAAGGCAGTTGCTTTACGTTATTTATGCCTTTGCAATCAGGAGATGTAGTTAAAGATACAAAACCTGAAGTAAAAATATTAGCAAAAAATAAGGGGAAAAAGATAATAAGTACGCCATTAATCATTCCGCAATATGAAAATGAGGACGATTTACCTAATTTTGTGAGTGATGATCGTAAAAATATACATAAAATTGATAAGTGCTTATTGGTTATAGATGATGATGCCGAGTTCGCTAAAATATTACGTGATTTTGCTAATAAAGAAGGGTTTAAATGTTTAGTTGCTGGAGACGGTCGAAGTGGCATATATTTGGCTCAACATTTTAAACCTCATGGCATACTATTAGATATGAGTTTGCCTGATATTGATGGAGATCAGGTTTTACAGCAGCTGAAGTTCAGCTTTAAAACTCGCCATATTCCGGTAGAAATAATATCTGCCCATCATGACAATGAACAGAAATTATTGAAACAAGGGGCTATCGGGTTATTAACAAAGCCTGTAAATGAAATACAAATAAAACAAATTTTTGAAAATATTTCTGATATTAATCAAACTAAAATAAAAAATATTTTGATCATAGAAGCAGAGCAAGAGAACCTTCAAGTAGCACACACACTGCTAAGTAAAAATGATATAAAAATAAACTGCATTAATACGGGAAAGGAGGGATGTGAAGAAATTTTGTCTGGAGGCTATGACTGTATTATTCTCGATTTGGGTTTGCCAGATATGAATGGGCTAGAAGTATTAAAGCGGGTAAGTGAAGTAGATGATATAAAAATACCGCCTATTATTGTGTATACAGATAAAGATATTAGTAACGATGAAGAAGTTCAGTTATTAAAGTATTCAGCGTCAGTTGTAATTAAAGGAGATGGTAGCGCCGAGCGTTTACTTGATGATGTTTCATTGTTTTTACACAATATAGATTCTACCTTACAACATGAAGACAATAATATAATTCAAAGACTTCATAATGAAAATGAAATGCTAAAAGACCGCAGGATTTTGTTAGTTGATGATGATATGAGAAATACCTACGCCTTATCTAAAAAGCTGTATGATTTGGGGTTTGATGTTGAAATGGCGAATAATGGTCAAGAAGCTTTAGATTTACTTGTGCAGGAACAACCTTTTGAGCTTATTTTAATGGATACAATGATGCCTGTAATGGATGGCTTTACTGCAACTCAAAAAATTCGTGAAATGAAGCGCTATAAGAAAGTACCGATAATTGCACTCACCGCTAAAATCATGCCAGAAGATAGAGATAAATGTTTAAAATCTGGTGCTTCTGAATATCTAAGTAAGCCGATTGATTTTGAAAAGTTAATATCAATTATGCGAATTTGGTTATTTAAACCACACATTTAAATATAAGTAATTAAAAAGAGCTGATGTTCAGCTCTTTTGTAGTGATAATATTTATGTGATTTGAAAATTAGACCATTTTCTTACTTCTAAAACAAATTACAGCTACGGCAGTAAAGGCTAATATAAAACAATAATATGCCGAGGTTGATACTTCCCATGGAGATAAACCAAATGTAGCGCCTAATAATAATGCTTGCGCGCCATACGGTAATATACCTTGAACTACACACGCAAAAATATCAAGCAAACTAGCAGAGCGTTTAGCACTCACATTACCATCTTGTGCCAGTTTTTTAGCTATCGGGCCAGAAACAATAATAGCAACGGTATTATTTGCAATACATAAATTTGAAGCAAAGACCAAAGCTGCAATGCCAAATTGATCAGCAACTTGTCGGTTATATTTAGCAATCACTTTAGTCACACCTTGAATCTTTTTTGCAATGTAATCTAAGCCGCCATTAATACGTATAAACTCCGATAATCCACCTATCAACATAGATAATAGAAATATTTCTTGCATGCTAGTGAAGCCTTTATAAATATCTTTTACAAAGGTGCCTGCCTCATAATCTCCTGTGAAGCCAATAAGTGCAGCAAATAAAATTCCACTAATTAATACTGCAAATACATTAAATCCCATTACTGCCAGAATAAGAATAAATGCATATGGTAATACTAGAAGTAAATCATACTCTTGAATATCTATGGCCTGAGATTGTGGGCTCAGAATAAATAACAAAGTAATTGTTAAAATTGCCGCAGGAACAGAAATAGATAAATTTTCTTTAAACTTATCTTTCATTTCACACCCTTGTGTACGTGTTGCCGCAATTGTTGTATCAGAAATAATTGAAAGGTTATCACCAAATATTGCACCAGATATGACTGTACCCGCAACTAAAGAAGGATCAATACCTGTTTTAACAGATACAGCATAAGCAATTGGGCCAATTGCACCAATCGTACCCATAGAGGTACCCATTGCAGTTGCAATAATACCTGAAATTAAAAATAAACCGGGAAGTAAAAACGCAGCAGGTATGACATCAAGGCCTGCATTTACAATGGCGTCTACTCCACCGGTTGCACCAGCGACAGTAGAAAATGCACCCGCTAGTAAGTAAATCAGACACATCGTTATAATATTGCTATGACCAGCGCCTTTTACAAATGTTTCAACAGATGCATTGATTGTTTTTTTATTTAGAAAAAACGCTAATAAAATAGCGGGTAAAATAGCAACAGGAGCAGGCAGTTGATAAAAGGCATAATCAACTCCATTAGCTTGCAAATAAAGTCCAGTACCTAAAAATAGACTGACAAATATTAATAAAGGAAGCAAAGATAACTTAGCTTGCGTTTTGTTGTAATCAAGTTGCATATACAGCCTATCAATTATTATTGTTTTCCTATTGTTTACCGAATTTGTTTTATATTTCAAGCGAAACTAACAAAAGGAAGAACATAATATAAAATTTGGATGTGGAAATGTATAGACGTCTAGATGTTTTGTCAATCAAATCTTGTTAGACTCGCGTTAAATCAATATAAGCTGGAAAATGATATTGAGAGCTAATAACGCTAGCCTATAGATCTAAATTCATAAATGGGTAAAATATCGCCCATCAAAATACAATGGAAATAATAAATGAATCAAATCGGAATTTTTGGCGCAAATGGTCGCATGGGTCGAGCTTTATTAGAAGTTGTTTCAAAAGATGAAAGCAGTGAGTTAACTGCGTTTTGTCGTACAGGTTCAGAGCATATAGGCACAAACTTAAGCGCAACTATTTTAGGTGCTAAAGGAGATGTTGTGCTACAGGATGAAAACTCGGCAGATAATAGTATTGATGTTCTAATTGATTTCACTTTACCACAAGGGTTAAAAAAGCACTTAGCTGATGCAGTAAAAAACAAAACTGCTATGGTTATTGGTACCACAGGATTAACATCCAATGATATGGCTGAACTAGAGCAAGCAAGTAAAGAGATCCCAATTGTTTTTTCACGTAACTATAGTGTTGGTATCAATGTTTTACTTAATTTAGTAAAGACAGCTGCAACAACGCTAGGTGAAGATGTTGATATAGAAATATTTGAAGCGCACCACAGGCATAAAATTGATGCGCCATCTGGCACTGCATTAGCTATCGGTGAATCGATTGCAGATGCTAAAGGATGGCAACATGATGAAGTAGCTAAATACGATCGAAGCCATGATGAAATCGAAAAAAGCCAAAATGAAATCGGCTATTCAGTGGTAAGAGCAGGTGACATAGTTGGTGAACATACGGCTTATTTCGCAACTATGGGCGAAAGACTTGAATTAACTCATAAAGCAAGTTCGCGCATTACCTTTGCGCAAGGTGCTGTAAGGGCTGCAGCGTGGTTAAAAAATCAACCAGTTGGACTTTATACTATGCAAGATGTGCTAGGTTTGTCGAAGTAAAGTGTTTTTTATAAGGCTTTAATGCCTTTTTTAGAGCGAAACGGCTATTTTAGGTTTTTTATCATTTTTAATTAGACCTTTTACGGTTTTTATTCTAAAATACATCGGATTTGCCAAATTTTTGTTTTATGTGTCTTAAAATGCTTTGTATGTGTTGTGAATCGTCAGTTTTCACAACGGATATTTCCCTGTTAGGAGGTTAACTTGACTAAACCCGCTTTGTTAGTTTTAGAAGACGGTACAGTATTTCGCGGTACTGCTATTGGTGCTGAAGGTATTTCAGTTGGAGAAGTAGTATTTAATACGTCTATGACGGGCTATCAGGAAATCCTGACTGATCCATCATACGCGGAACAAATTATTACTTTAACTTACCCACATATCGGTAACACAGGTACTAATAGCGAAGATGAAGAAGCGAATAAAATCTGGGCTAAAGGTTTAGTAATTCGTGACTTACCTTTATTAGCAAGTAATTTTCGTAATGAACAGTCATTAGATGAATATTTAAGACAACGCAATATTTTAGGTATTGCTGACATCGATACGCGTAAACTTACACGTATATTACGTGATAAAGGTGCGCAAAACGGTTGTATTATCGCCGGCGATATCGATGAAGAAAAAGCATTGGAAGCAGCAAAATCATTCCCAGGTTTAAAAGGAATGGATTTAGCAAAAGTAGTAACAACAGCTGAAAATTATCAATGGACTGAGTCAAGCTGGACATTAGGTAGTGGTTTTAAAACACTTTCTGAAGAAGACACAAGATTTCACGTAGTGGCTTATGACTTCGGTGTTAAACGTAACATCTTACGTATGTTAGTTGACCGTGGTTGTAAGTTAACGGTTGTACCAGCGCAAACATCTGCTGCTGATGTATTAGCATTAAATCCAGACGGTATCTTTTTATCAAATGGACCTGGTGACCCAGAGCCTTGTACATATGCAATTGAAGCAATTCAAAGCTTTTTAGAGACTGAAATTCCAGTATTCGGTATTTGTTTAGGTCACCAATTACTAGCTCTGGCTTCAGGTGCTAAAACAAGCAAAATGAAATTTGGTCACCACGGTGGTAACCACCCAGTTAAAGATTTAGATAAAAATGTTGTGATGATCACTGCACAAAATCATGGTTTTGCAGTTGAAGAAGAAAATCTTCCTGAAAACTTACGTGCAACACATAAATCTTTATTTGATGGCACATTGCAAGGTATTCATCGCACTGATAAGCCTGCATTTAGCTTCCAAGGACATCCAGAAGCAAGTCCTGGTCCGCATGACGCAGCGCCATTATTTAATCATTTCATCGACTTAATGCAAGCTCGTAAACAATAATTTAAGACTGATACTTTAGGAAATAGAGAATAATGCCAAAACGTTCCGACTTAAAAAGCATACTTATCTTAGGTGCAGGTCCAATTGTAATTGGTCAAGCCTGTGAGTTTGATTACTCTGGCGCACAAGCATGTAAAGCATTAAGAGAAGAAGGTTACAGAGTTATTTTAGTTAACTCTAACCCAGCAACAATTATGACAGACCCTGAAATGGCTGATGCAACATACATCGAGCCAATTCACTGGGAAGTTGTTGAAAAAATTATCGCTAAAGAAAAGCCATGTGCTGTATTACCTACTATGGGTGGTCAGACTGCACTAAACTGTGCGCTTGATTTAGAAAAGCACGGCGTACTTGAAAAATACAATGTTGAAATGATTGGTGCGACTGCTGATGCAATTGATAAAGCAGAAGACCGTTCTCGTTTTGACAAAGCAATGAAAGCAATTGGCTTAGATACACCTGTAGCTGAAATTGCACATTCTATGGAAGAAGCAAAAGATATCAATACACGTATTGGTTTCCCTTGTATTATTCGTCCATCTTTCACTATGGGCGGCACCGGTGGTGGTGTTGCTTACAATATGGAAGAATTTGAAGAAATCTGTACTCGTGGTTTAGATTTATCGCCAACAAGTGAATTATTGATCGATGAATCATTAATTGGTTGGAAAGAGTATGAGATGGAAGTTGTTCGTGACAAAAACGATAACTGTATCATAGTATGTGCGATTGAAAACTTTGACCCTATGGGTGTGCACACTGGTGATTCAATCACAGTAGCACCAGCACAAACTTTAACTGATAAAGAATATCAATTAATGCGTAATGCTTCTTTAGCTGTATTACGTGAGATTGGTGTTGAAACAGGTGGTTCAAACGTACAGTTTGGTATTTGTCCTGAAACAGGTCGCATGGTTATCATCGAGATGAACCCACGTGTATCTCGTTCATCAGCACTTGCGTCAAAAGCAACAGGTTTCCCAATTGCTAAAATCGCTGCAAAATTAGCGATTGGTTACACGTTAGATGAACTTCAAAATGATATCACTGGTGGCAAAACGCCAGCATCATTTGAACCTTCAATCGATTACGTTGTAACTAAATTACCACGTTTCAACTTTGAAAAATTTGCTGGTGCAAACGACCGTTTAACTACGCAAATGAAATCAGTTGGTGAAGTAATGGCGATTGGCCGTAACTTCCAAGAATCTTTACAAAAAGCACTTCGTGGCCTAGAAGTTGGCGTAAATGGTTTATCACCTATCGTTGATTTAAATGACTCAAATGCAAAAGCTAAAATCATTCACGAATTACGTGAACCTGGTGCTGAGCGTATTTGGTACATAGCTGATGCAATGCGTTCAGGTATGAGCATTGAAGAAATTTATGAACTAACTAAAGTTGATCTTTGGTACTTAGTTCAAATGGAAGATATCGTTAAAGATGAAGCCAAAATTTCTGAAATAGGCATGGCTGGCTTAAACAAAGAGTTTTTACGTAAATTAAAACGTAAAGGTTTTGCTGATTCTCGTATCTCTGAAATTGCAGGTGTATCGGAAACTGAAATTCGTAAAAAACGTCATCAGTTAAATATCACACCAGTTTACAAACGTGTTGATACTTGTGCTGCAGAATTTAGCTCAGATACGGCTTACATGTACTCATCTTACGATGAAGAGTGTGAAGCAAATCCGTCTGATAAAGAAAAAATAATGGTAATTGGCGGTGGTCCAAACCGTATCGGTCAAGGTATCGAATTTGATTACTGTTGTGTTCATGCTGCATTAGCAATGCGTGAAGATGGTTATGAAACTATCATGGTTAACTGTAACCCTGAAACGGTTTCTACCGATTACGATACATCAGACCGTTTATACTTTGAACCAATCACATTAGAAGATGTGCTTGAAATCGTTCGTATCGAGAAGCCAAAAGGCGTTATCGTACAATACGGTGGGCAAACACCTCTTAAATTAGCGCGTGAGCTTGAAGCGAATGGCGTGCCAATCATTGGTACTTCACCAGATGCAATCGACCGTGCAGAAGATCGTGAACGTTTCCAACAAATGGTTGAGCGTTTAGATTTATTACAACCAGACAACGCTACTGTAACTTCAACTGAAGAAGCAATTGCAAAATCGTCTGAAATTGGTTTCCCACTTGTAGTACGTCCTTCGTATGTACTTGGTGGCCGTGCGATGGAAATCGTATATGATGAAGCTGATTTACGTCGTTATATGACAGAAGCTGTTTCTGCCTCAAACGAAGCGCCAGTATTACTTGACCGTTTCCTTGATGATGCCATTGAAATTGATGTTGATGCAATTTGTGATGGTGAAGAAGTTGTTATCGCAGGTATTATGGAACATATCGAACAAGCCGGTGTTCACTCAGGTGACTCAGCATGTTCATTACCGGCATATACATTAAGTGCACAAATACAAGACGTTATGCGTGACCAAGTTAAGCGTATGGCTTTAGAGCTTGGTGTTGTAGGCTTAATGAATACCCAGTTTGCTGTTAAAGATGGTGAAGTATACTTAATCGAGGTTAATCCTCGTGCTGCGCGTACTGTACCATTTGTTTCTAAAGCAACAGGTATGGCGGTAGCGAAAGTAGCTGCACGTTGTATGGCTGGACAAAGTTTAGCAAGCCAAGGTATTAAAGGTGAAATCATTCCACCTTATTACAGTGTTAAAGAAGTTGTACTTCCTTTTGCTAAGTTCTTAGGTGTTGATCCTATCCGTGGACCTGAGATGCGTTCAACGGGTGAAGTAATGGGTGTGGGTGAAAACTTTGCTGAAGCGTTTGCTAAAGCACAGTTAGGTGCTAGCAACATATTACCTCGTGGCGGTCGTGCACTTTTATCTGTACGTAATGCAGATAAAAAACGTATTGTTGAACTAGCTCGTATCATGAGAGACTTAGGTTTTGACTTAGATGCAACTGGCGGTACAGCAAAAGCAATTGAAGCTGCTGGCATTGAAGTTCGCCATGTGAATAAAGTATTTGAGGGTCGTCCTCATATTCTTGACCGCATTAAAAACGAAGAGTATAGCTATATTGTAAATACTACTGAAGGCCGTCAGGCTATCGAAGATTCTAAAGTACTTCGACGTGGTGCATTGCAACATAAAACCAACTATACTACGACGCTTAATGCTGCTTTTGCTAACTGTAGAGCAAATGCTGCAGATGACAGATCTGTTGTTACTTCGGTACAAGAACTGCACAAAAGAATAAAATAAGCTCCTAGAGTAAAATAAAATATGCTTGTATTTTTTATTGTACAGGCATAATTCAAATAACCTGAAAGTTGAATTTCAGGTTTTTTGTTATAAAAAATGGACAAGTTTATGCAAAAAATACCAATGACAGTTCAAGGCGAATTACTTTTACGTGAAGAGCTAGTTGAACTTAAAACTGTTAAGCGCCCAAGAATAGTTGCTGATATCGCTTTAGCACGTGAACACGGCGATTTAAAAGAAAATGCTGAGTATCATGCAGCACGTGAAGAACAAGGCTTTTGTGAAGGCAGAATTCAAGAAATTGAAGCTAAGTTATCAAATGTTCAAGTAATTGATGTCACTAAAATGCCTAATACAGGTAAAGTGATCTTTGGTACTACAGTGACAATCGTTAATGTAGAAACTGATGAAGAAGTCACTTATAAAGTTGTTGGTGATGATGAAGCAAATATTAAAAATAACTTAATTTCTGTGAACTCACCAATTGCACGTGGTCTTATCGGTAAAGAAGTTGATGATGAAGTAAACATTGCAACACCAAAAGGCAGTGTTGGCTTTGAAATCATAGATGTGCAATATAAATAAGCTAAATTGTAGTTTGATTAAGAAAGGTTTAATTGTTAGCCTGACTTAATGTGAAAAAAGCTCGGTTATCACCGAGCTTTTTTGTATCTACATTTTTTAATGAAATCAGAAGGATTTTGTTTTGTTTAAGCTGCTATCATTTTTATTACTGAGTTTATTATCCCTATCGGTCGTCGCTGATTGTCAAAGTGAATTTAACGATAAAAACTATGTTGAAGCATTTGGTTTATGTCAAGACGAAAGCCTAAATGACTCGTCACCTGATGCACAATTTATTATGGCAAAAGTATATGCTAAAGGTTTAGGAGTGGGGCGGGACACAGCTCTGGCTATTAATTACTTAAGCCAAGCTGCGCAAAATGGACATATAGAAGGCATGTTCAACTTAGGTATGGCATTTGAGTTGGGTAAAGGCGTTGATAAAAATATCAATGCAGCATTTGAATGGCAATTAAAAGCAGCTGAAAAGGGTTGGCTTAAAGCGCAACGAAAAGTGGCTAAAATGTATGAACATGGTACTGGTGTACAGTCGAGCCCTATCGAAGCATTTAATTGGTATCAAAAAGCAGCACAGCAAGGTGATGCTGATAGCCAATTAGAATTAGGCGCCATTTTTATGCAGGGTTTATCCATTCCAGGGAAATTGATACCGCAAGACACTGATAAAGGGCTCTATTGGATCCGAGAGTCTGCAACACAAAACCACCCAGAAGCACAATTTGCTATAGCAAGTTTAATCATTGACGAACAACCAGAAGAAGCAATTAGCTTTTATAAAAAAGCTGCACAAAACGGCAATAAATTTTCAATGCATAATCTTGCATCAATGTATTTAAAAGGTGATGTTGTTGATAAAAATATAGAAACTAGTAAGTTTTATGCCCAAATGGCTGTTAATGTTGGCCAAAAATCAAGCCAAAGCATCCTAGACCATATTGCTAAAATTGAAAGTAAAACAACAGATATAGTCAATTTAGATGAGGTTCCTCAAGTTGACAATACTCATAAACCTGAAGGATCAGTTATAAAAGAAAAACCAGTAGCGATTGGAAAGCAAAAACTTGAACAGGGTAATATTGCAATTGAAAGTAAGCTGTTAGCTTTATTAGAAAATAATAACTATGTTATTCAACTTGCCAGTATGGAAAAACAATCCAGCGTAGATGCATTTATTAATAAACACCAAATTAAAAGTCAAACTTATGTTTTGTATGTCCCTAATAAAAAAAGATATCTTGTGCTATCAGAGCCTAAAGAGTATTTGAGTGAATCGAGGGAGTTACAAGTTGATTTCAATAAATTATTGAATAGCACTTCATGGCTTAGAAAAACCCCTGCAATTTTAGCACTTTTTGATCTTTGAGCCTTTTAAATTTCTGAAGAAGGAGTTCATAAAAACTGAATGGCCCTTAAAACTAAAGAGTATAAAATACTGAATATTAATAAAGTAAGGGGCACCAATATGGAGTTTTATCATTTAAGATCGTTTGTAATTGTTGCAAAAACTGGCAATTTAACCCTTGCTGCGAAACAGTTATGTACAACTGCACCCGCAGTCAGTGCGCATATTAAAAGCTTAGAATCAGAACTAAAAACTGTATTATTTGAACGTTCCAGTCGTGGAATGTCAATCACAGTAAAAGGCAAGGTTTTATTAGAAAAAGCACATACTATATTAGACAGTGCTTTAGATATGGTTAATTGTGCCACTGAGAATCAAAATGAATTAATGGGGAATTTTAAATTTGCGATTAATCAAAACCCAAGGCACCTTAAAATATCCGATTTATTATCAAATATAACAGAAATTTTCCCTGGAATATCAACTCAGCTTGTCAATCTTTCATCAGATAAAACAATTAAGGCGATAAAAGAAGGCACTATTGATGGTGGTTTTATTTATGGAGACGTACCTCAAGACTTTGCATATATAGAGGTCAAGAAACAAAAGATAACAACAATTTCACCAATTGAGTTTGACATTAATGAAGATAACTTAATGACAGGTATAGAAGCTTATCCTTGGATCACTATGGGGGAACAATGTCCTTTTGATAAACTTCTAAAACAAAAGCTAGGAAACAAACTTAATAGTCAGTCTCAAGTTGATGATGATAATTCACGTTTGGAATTAGTGAAAGCAGGCTTGGGTTTAAGCTTTTTTGAATTTGAAGAAGCAATAAGTTATGCAAACAAAAATCAATTAAAGATTCTAACACAATTGGACTTTGAAACACCGCTGTATTTTATTGTCGCAAAAAATAAGTTAGATGATCCTATTGTTAAAGCGATGTTACAAGAAATTAGAGTTATTTGGGGTATTAAATTATAATTTCTGCTAATTTGGGAATAAGTATTTAAGTTATATTTAACAGCTTATTATAAAGATTTTAACCTCTGAAAACTAACGGAAAAAACCGCTTGTTCATCTCTATTTAATTCTAAAAAAAGTCGATTTAAGGTAAAACAGTGGCATATTTTGCTCTTAAATAGGTATCTTTCATGCATCTTAAAAAATCACTACTGTCGCTTGGCCTTGCTTTATCTACTTCATCATTTATCGTGAATGCTGAGACAATTCAATTTGAAAATAAAATAACAAAAGACACTGATACTTTAGTTGTTTTTTATCATTTAGATAAAGCAAGTTCAGATTTTAAAAAATATGATAAAAAAAGCCAAGGGCAACTAAAGCGTTCTATTAAAGCAAATGAATTTAGTGGTAAATATGGTGAGATGCTTGAATTGACTGCACCACATAATATCTCTGCAAATCGCATTGTGATTGTTGGTTTAGGTGAAAAGAAAGCGCTAAACAAAGCTAAAGTAGCTAAGCTTGGTGGTAACTTAAGTGGTAAGTTAGAGCAAAAATACATAGAAAAAATCACAGTTAAAAGTGATGACATAAGCATAAAGTCAGGTGATTTTTCTGCATTGTTAGCACAAGGCATTAACTTACGTTCTTACCGTTTTGAAAATTACCATAATGAAAAACGTAGTGAAAAATCATATTTCTTTGATGTAGATAGCGCTAAATCATCTAAAAAAGCATACAAAACGTTAGCGAATATTGAGCAAGGTGTTGTTTTAGCGCGTGACCTAATCTCAGAGACTGCAACAGAAATGACACCAGTAGACTTTGCTAATGCGGCAAAAGAGCTAGAATCTTTAGGTGTTGAAGTTAAAATATTAGAACCTGCTGAATTAAAAGAGTTAGGCATGGGCGCTTTAGAAGCAGTAGGGCGTGGTAGCAATGAAGGTGCACGTTTAGTTGTTGCACATTATAAAGGTAATTCAGATGCGCCAATTGCGCTAATTGGTAAAGGCATTACGTTTGACTCAGGTGGTTATAGCATTAAAACCGGTGCATCAATTGCACGTATGAAATCAGATATGGCAGGCGCAGCAGCAGTATTAGGTACTGTTAAATCATTAGCATTAAATAAAGTTGATGCAAATGTAGTAGCTGTAATGGGTATGGCTGCAAACATGGTATCTGAAAGCTCAGTAGCGCCTGGTGATGTTGTTAGAACAGCTGAAGGTTTAACAGTTGAAATTGTAAACACTGATGCTGAAGGGCGTTTAGTGCTTTCTGATGCGATGTGGTACGCAAGAAAGTTTTATGAACCAAGTGTAATGGTTGATGTTGCAACATTAACAGGTTCAAAAATCCGCGCTGTTGGTAATGACTACGCAGCTGTTTTTTCTGAAGATGATCAATTAGTAGCGGACTTAACTTTTTCTGGTAAACAAGTTAATGAAAACTTATGGCGCTTACCATTAGGCTATAAAGATATGCTGAAAACAGATATCGCGGATCTAAAAAATACAGGTTCAGGTGGACCAGGCGCAACAACTGCAGCAAGCTTTTTACAATACTTTGCTGGTGATGTGAAGTGGGCGCATATTGATATTGCAGGAAATGCACTTTCAAGCAAAGCAAAAGGCGAAATTTCTACTGGTGGTACAGGATACGGTGTTAGATTACTTTCAGATTGGATCATGAATAAGAAATAATACATACCAATTCTAATAAATATGTGATCAATCTAAATGGTCTAAATATGCATAGCTGCGTTGCCTGCATGGATGCAGGTACTTAGGTTTAGTCTGGAACTATAAACCTGTGCTTTCAACCCCATAGCCAGCTATTGCTCAATCAAGCGCCTTGCTTATATGGATATAGGTACTTAGGTTTTGTCTGGAACAAAAAACCTGTGCTCTTGAAAATTTATCCTAATTTATATTAGTTCACTAACTTAGCAGAATTGGTATTTAATCATTAAAAACAAAAAAGGCGCATATGCGCCTTTTTTAATATCTGTAGATAAAGTTATCTGCGCTTATTGCACAACTGTATCTACTTTAACTTCACTAGCATCAATATTTTTCTTACGACGTATTAAACGCTTAAAATCTTCCAGAGCAACATATTGACACGGTATTAATAATAACGTGATAACAGTAGCAAAGAGTACACCGAAGGCGAGAGATACAGCCATAGGTATCACTATTTTAGCCTGTAAGCTTGTCTCTGTGATAATGGGTATTAATCCGATGAAGGTTGTGATTGACGTTAAGAAGATAGCTCTGAAACGCTTACAACCAGCCTCTACAACAGCGACTTTCATTGGTATACCAGCAGCACGCGCTTTATTAACAAAGTCCACCATGACTAATGAATCGTTAACTACCACACCAGCAGCTGCAATGATGCCAAAGAAAGATAAACTACTCATCGTCATGCCTAAAATAATATGACCAAACATGGCGCCAATGACACCAAATGGGATCACTGACATAATTAAAAATGGCTGTGAGTATGAACGTAATGGAATTGCTAACAATGCAAAAATAAGCATCATAGATAAAGCAAAGTTACGAATTTGCTCATTCATGCTATCCATTTCTTCTTGGATTTTACCTGCCACTTCTGTACGAATACCTGCATGAGATTTCAGTAATTGTGGTAAGTAGTTATCTCTAATGTCGTTGGCAATTTTAAATGGTTCAGCTTGCTCTGTATCAACAGAAGCCCACACATTAATTGTGCGCATGGCATTTTCGCGACGAATGCTATTCACACCTTGTACAAGTTCAATTTTTGCAACTTCAGATAATAATACTTCACCACCTGCAGGTGTACTAATACGTACATCTTGAATTTGACCAATTGAATTACGTTCTTCAATAGGGTAACGGATCATTACTTTTAGCTCTTCGCCATCACGTAAAATACGTTGTGCTTCTAAGCCATAAAAACCAAAGCTAACTTGAGATGCGATATCGGCTAAAGTTAAACCTAAGCTATGTGCTACCGGTTTTAAATCTAAACGTACTTCATCTGTTGCTGTTTGCATCGAATCATTAACATCACCAATACCTTTAATTGTATTGAGTTTTTGTTTTAATTGATTGGCAGCTAAACGAAGCGTTTCAATATTTTTTCCTTCAAGACGGAAGCTGATATCGCCATCATCACGACCATTGCCACCTATGCTATCTCTGATATTTAAACTTTTAAGACCTGCAATTTGAGGCAATTGTGCACGCCACATATCGGCGAGCTCAAAAGTGTCCATCACTCGTAATTCAGGTGAAACAAGTTTTGCCATGATACGAGCACGTGTTCTGCCTTGAAGTCTAACGGTTAACGCTTCAACCATTTTAGAACCGTGTTCTTTTTCAATTTGATTATCAACATTAACTATTAATTGCTCAAACTGAAGTGCAGCTTTTAAAGTGGCAGCCTCAGATGAAGATAACGTCATATCTATATCAACATTTGCAAAATCATGTGGAATTTTAGGTGAAGCGACAAATTTAACTAAGCCACCCGCAAATAAACCACCACTAATAATCAAAATACTGACAAAACCCATAATAACTGTGTATCTATAGTGAATTGCTTTTTCGATAGTAGGGCGATACACATTTTCAACAAAGCGTTTGAGGTTCGTATCAATTAATTCACGAACAACGTGTAATGGGTTCTTAGGATTATGTGGTCTTGGAGTCATTCGTGCTAAATGCGCTGGTAATATAAGCTTCGATTCTACTAAAGAAAATATTAAACATAATATTATTACGCCACCAATCGCCATTGAAAAGGCACGACCGGGTCCATCATCAAGCATCATAGGCAAGAAAGCAGCAATGGTAGTTAAAACACCAAATGTAGCAGGCATAGCAACACGTTTTACCCCACGAATAACACTTTCCATACTATGGCCGTGCTCTTCTATTTCGGCGTGGGCAGATTCACCTATGACAATGGCATCATCTACAACAATACCGAGCACTAAAATAAAGGCAAATAGGGAAGCGATATTAATCGTGATATCAAGGCCGGCTGTCGGCATTAGTAAAAATGCACCTAAAAATGATACCGGAAGTCCCATCATTACCCAAAATGCTAAGCGTATACGTAAAAATAGCGCTAACATCAAAAATACTAATAAACCACCCCAAACCATATTGCTGATCATCATATCTAAACGGCCGTTCAGATAATAAGTCATATCAATAAATGATTCTAAAGTCACATTTTGTGGTAACTCTTTTTCTTTAGCTTCTAAATAAGCGTTCATCACTCTTGCAACTTTGGTGATATCTTGATCTTTTGAAGCGCCAATAGAGTAAGTTAGAGAGTTTTCTCCATTAAACTTAGAATATTGAATACCTTCTTGAAAACCATCATTAATAGTTGCGATGTCGCCTAAACGAATTAAGGTACCATCTTCTAAAGTGATAAGTGGTAATTGTTCAAACTCATGACCTTTATAGGCTTGATTTTCAACACGTAAAGAAATATAGCCATTTTGCGCTTTGATTTGACCTGCAGACATATTGGCTGAAAAGCCACGTACTTTAGCTGCAATATCTCTAAAACTTAAACCAAATTCACGTAACTTATCTGGACTAATTTCAATGCCAATTTCATATGCTAAACCACTGTAAAACTCAGCTACATTGATGCCTGGTAAAGCCAAGATTTCATCATGAATTTTATTTCCTAAGTCTTTTAATTCATGATTAGTTAAGTCGCCATGCAAGCTTAAAAACATCACTTCTTGAGTGAATTTCTCTTGGCTTACAATCGGTCTTTCCATGCCATCTGGGAAGCTAGAGATGGTATCAACTTGAAGCTTTACTTCATCTAATACTTCTTTTGCATCATAGCCTTCATCTACTTCAATCCAAGCTTGAGAAAAGCTACGGCGAGAATAAGTGATAACACGTTTTAAACCTTGTAACCCTTCTAAAGAGTCTTCAATTTTTACTGTGATCCCTTCTTCAACTTCTTGAGGTGCAGCACCGGGGTAGGCGACTTGTACTTGAAGCCAGTTACTTTCAAAGTCAGGAAACATTTGTTTGCGAATAGTGCCAGCCGTTAATAGGCCGCCCACTAAAATGAATATCATTAATAAATTTGCCGCAACTGAATTACGTGCAAACCAAGCAATGATACCTTTGTTAGTATCAATCATGGCTTAGTCCTTTTTCATTGCGAGTTGCGTTTCATCTTTTTTATCAGAATCAGTTGCTTCAGGCATGGCATATTCAGTTGTTAATTTCATGCCCTCACTTGGATAATCAAGGGCAGTCATAATGACTTTGTCACCATTATTTAAACCATTGCTTAATACTATTTTGTCGTCAAACTCTCTCAAAATATCAACAGTCTGATAAGTCAAAGTATTATCTAAACTTAGCACCGCGATTTTATTGTTTTTAACTAAATGACGGGCAACAGTAGTTGTATTGTTAATTTCTAAACCTTGGATTTTAGCATTAACATAAGCCCCAAATCTTAAAGGTGGAAAATCAGAGTTTTGTGCATATGGGTCTTGTACTTGAGCAACTAAATAGCTCATACGGCTTTTTTGGTTGATCACGCCTTCGCTACGTACAATTTGTGCTTGCCAGTCATAATCTTTACCAGCATATTGTGTTGTTAATACTACACTTGCGTTAATACCACCCTTAATAAGATATTGCATATCTTTATCTGCAACAGGAAGCCTTACTTCGGCTAAGCTAATTGAGTTTAATTCACCGATATTACTACCAGGGCTTACAACACTGCCTAAACTTACTGAGCGTTGAGCGATTATTGCATCATAAGGTGCGCTAATATATGTACGTTCTAAATTACGTTTAGCGCGCTTTAATGAGGCTTCTGACGCTTTAAAACGGGCAAGTTTTTCTGCTAGTTGAGGTTTTCTTAAATAAAGTTCTGATGGGATAAATTCATTGCTATTTTTACGAATACGATCCCACTCTGATTTAGCTACATGACCTTGAGCGCGTTCTACTTCTAGAGCTGAACGAGCTTGAGCTAGTGTTGCTTGTGCATCGATTAATGCAGCTTCATAATCATTGGGATCGATTCGAGCTAGTACATCACCTTTCTTTACAAATCCACCTTTTACAAAGGCTTCAGAGACATCAACTAATTGACCGCTTAATTGCGCAACAAGTTGGGTTTGGTTTTTTGGAGAAATAAGCCCATAAGAGCTAACATCTAATGTAATAGACTCAACCGATGCCGGTTGAACTTGAACCAAAGGTAGAATTTCTTTCTCTTCTTTTTTCTCTGGTGGTTTTTTCATAGCTGAGAAGCTGGCCGCAATTCCAACTCCTAGCACTAAAATTCCGACTGGGAATAATATTTGTTTTTTAGTAGCCACAGTGCATTCCTTAGTAACTCATATTGATGACCGTTATAGGATAATCAATATATTGTTTACATAGTACGTGAAGATGTAACACGGTATGTCATAAGTATAACGGTATTTGAGGAATTGAGAGACGGTAAAAAGTTATCTTGTTGATTTGTAATAACTTATATTTAATAGTAATAGATAACTAAAAAACATTTAATTTTACAATTGAAATGAAATTATTTTATAAAAAGCTAAATGAGCTAACATCTTGGTTTGATTGGTAAAGTCACAAATGTGACTTTACCCAAAATAGGATATATTTATAGTACTTCTTTAGCTTGAGGAGGGAAGTTACTTAAAATGTTGATTACTGTTTCGTTAATAACCTGTGTTCTTTTCTCAGGTTTTTGATTTTTCTTTAATCGTCCTTCTTTAGCACCACGCCATATAAGCTGATTTGAGTTTTGATCAACGATATCTATGATTAAAGTACCTACTTCATATTCTCTGACTTTATTATCAGCATGGATACTTGTACCCCAAGGGTTGCGCCAGTGATTCCAAGTTGCACTATAATGAGTCGAGAATGTATCTATATCAATTTTTTTATCAACAGAAGCATGGTAATTGATTAAAACATCCGCCTTATCAATTGATACCATAGATAAACCTTTGTGAGTTAAATCACTATTAACCGCTTCTCTAACGCGCTTTTCCATAATAGGGTTAATTTGATAATTTTCTACGTCCTTAGTGAGGCTAGCATCTTTAACCCATGCAAAGGTCTTGAAGTTGCTAAAATTAGCTGATTGATCATAATCCCAGTCAGGGGTTTGTGAACATGCAGCTAACAATAGAACCGCAGTGGCTATTAATAGGTTTCTCATCATTTTTACTCCTAAAATCTAATATGCAAAGAACATATCATAAAAACTGAAAAATGTGTTTTAAAATAAGTGTATGTACTTATAGCTTAACCTAGGATGAACCCAAAATTCAGTATTTATATTTGCTCATTAACTTAATAGAATTGGTATAATCATTAAATAAGTTTAAGTTCAGAGATTATATTATCTACCAGTTAAGACCTTATCAAAGCGAAGCAGTTCAAAATACAGTATCTCATTTTAAAAAGTCAGATGATGCTGCCGTTATCGTATTACCGACAGGTGCTGGAAAAAGTTTAGTGATTGCTGAGTTGGCAAGAATTGCCAAACGTAAAATCCTTGTACTTGCTCATGTTAAAGAATTAGTAGAGCAAAATAGTGAAAAATATAAAAGTTATGGCTTAGAAGCGAGTATATTTTCTGCGGGTTTAAAACAAAAATCTTTGAACCATCAAGTGACATTTGCCAGTATTCAGTCAATTGCTAAAAACTTAAGCAAACTTGATGAAGCTTATTCATTAGTTATCATCGATGAATGTCATAGAGTTAATTTGGAAACAACTTCACAATACGCGCAAGTTATAAAGCAGCTTAAAACTCATAATAAATCGTTGAAAGTGTTAGGCCTTACTGCAACACCCTATCGTATGGGCATAGGCTGGATTTACCATGAACATTATCATGGCTTTGTAAGAGGTGGTGATGATGCGCCATTTAAAAAATGCATATATGAATTGCCGCTCAGGTATATGATCAAAAATGATTTTTTAACACCGCCAAAGATGGTTGATGCGGCAATTAGTCATTATGATTTTTCAGCAATACCAACAGATAGCTTTGGTCGATTCGATAATCAAGAAATGAGCTTATTACTTAAAGACTCACAAAGGGTGACCAAAGCGATAGTTGATCAAATAATAGAGCTTGCTAAAACGCGTTTAGGAGTGATGATTTTTGCTTCGACAATTGAACATGCAAAAGAAATTTTAACTTACTTACCTCAAGATGACAGTTCAAATAATCGCGCGGCTTTAGTGATAGGTGATACTGAAACCTCTCAAAGGGACCGTATCATTACAGAGTTTAAGCAACAAAAAATAAAATACTTGGTAAATGTATCGGTATTAACAACTGGGTTTGATGCGCCCCATGTCGATTTTATTGCAATTTTACGCCCCACAGAGTCAGTGAGTCTATATCAGCAGATAGTAGGTCGAGGATTAAGGTTAAGTGACAATAAAAAAGATTGTTTAGTAATTGATTATGCGGGCAATGGCTATGATATTTTTTATCCAGAGGTCGGTTCTAAAAAGCCAGACAGTGATAGTGAGCCTGTTCAAGTATTGTGCCCTGGTTGCGGTTTTGCCAATATGTTTTGGGGGAAAACAGATAATGATGGCAAAGTCATTGAACATTTTGGTCGTAGATGCCAAGGCATGTTAGAAAATGATGAAACAACGCAACAATGTGATTTTAGATTTAGGTTCAAGCAATGTGATAGCTGTGGTGCTGAAAATGATATTGCTGCAAGAAAGTGCCATGAATGTGGCTGTGCAATTGTAGATCCAGACGATAAACTCAAGGCGGCTTTAAATCTGAAGGATGCATTAGTTTTAAGATGCTCAGGTATGCAGTTTGAAGCAATAACTGAATTTAAAATAAAAGTAACCTATTTTGATGAAGACGGCGCTAGCTGTGATGAAGTGTATAACTTTGAAAACTCAGGTTCGGCGTATTATTTTAATCAATCATTTGGTAAGCGATTATTCGCTGGACAAGAACCAACTTATTTTAAATCATTGACACAAGCTATGGATAAACAAGCTTATTTCACAGCTCCTGACTTTGTAATTGCCAGAAAAATGAATAAAAAGAATCGAGGGGCTTGGAGAATTGTAGAAAAACTATTTGATTATGAAGGCAATTACAGAAAGGCAAATCAAATGTAGCCTTCAATTATTATCGCCTATTAAAGTAGGCGATAATTTACGAGCATTAAGCTATTCTTCTGCCATTATTCCCCAGCCATCGCCGTAGCCGTTAAGTGGATTTGCAAAACTTTCAAAGTACTGTTCCATTTGGCCCAATAAAGTATGATCAGGAACCATTTTAATTGAGGTAATCACTTCCCAAACACCGGTCTCAGAACACTTTTGTATTTGTGTTCTTGGTGCTAAATCGTCTTTGGCAATTTCAATTTCAAATTTTTCAGCATCTTGTTTTTGTTCAAACAAGATAAAAAAATCGATAACGTGAAGTTGGCTAAGATCTATGCCTGCTTTTGCCATGTCAGCGAGTAACTCACCGTTCTCATCGTTTGGAAATTGTGCTTGATTGCTCATTTTATAACTGCTCTTTATTTCAATTGGGTATATTGTCTTAGAAAATGAGAAAAATAGAAAGCAGCAGATTTAAATATGTTATATTTGATTTTCAATTATGCGTGAAAGGTAGTTTCATTAATATGAACTTTCATAACAATAAAAAAAATTCAAATGGATTTACATTAGTTGAACTTATTATGGTTATCATCATCTTAGGTACTATCGCTATATCCGCAGCAACAAGATTTTTAAATGTACAAAGTGATGCTAAGGTTTCAAAAATAAAAGCGATTGCAGCGGCAATGAAATCAACATCAGATCTGGTTTATGTTAAGGCAATAATAAATAATGTTGTTACTGATAATATGGACTTTAATGGCACCAATATTTCAGTGATTAATGGTTATATTGGTGCTCATTGGAATAAATCTTGGCGCTATGCATTAGATATAGGTAAAGAAATATCTTACACATCAAAAAATAGTACTTGTACTAAGCATTCTTTGTGTGGTGTTGGTCAGCAAAATTCAGCTCCAGGTTTACCTTTTGTGATTTTATCACCTGGTAAAGTCGCTTTCATTTGGCTGCAAGGCGAAAAGCTGGCTGATAGGTGTTACGCTTTTTATTACAATCCAAACGATGTAAATAAAACCTCACCTGAAATTGGAACTGTCACTTCTGGCTGTTAATGAGTTTAGTCAAATTAAGTTTAAAGGAATTAAATTGTTGCGTTATTTTTCATATCTTTGGTTATTTATTTTTAGTACTTTGTTACAAGCCGAAGATAATAAAATTTCAGGTTTTGAAGTGTCAGGGATTAATGGTCAGTTACTTGATAATGTCAGTTTTTATTTAGAAAAAGTAAAAAATGAATCAGCGACTAAGCAATTAAAACGTCACAGTTTAGATCAAATTAAAAATAGTTTAAAAGCACTTGGCTATTATCAACCTAAAATAAAACTCTCTTTTGAACAAGATGGTGATGTCGCAGATAAATTAGTGATAATGAAGGCTGAGATTGACCAAGGTACAGAAATTCGGATCTCAAAGTTAAATTACCAAATTCTGGGGGAAGGTAAAAACGATAACGCTTTAACAAAAATCATTAAAAAACTACCTCTTATTCAAGGGGAAGTTATAAATCATGCCCTCTACGAAAAATCCAAATCTATGATTGAAAGCCAACTACTTGAATTGGGTTATTTTGATGCACAATGGCAAGTTAATGAATTAGGTATTTCATTAAAAGATCATAGTGCCATTGTGACGTTTGATATCAATACAGGATCACGATATACCTACGGACCGATAGTGATTTCATCAGATACGCCTGCGGTAAAATACATTCGTTCGTTAGCAACCTTTAAAACAGGTGAAGCTTATCAAGCTAATATCATTTCACAATATAATTTAGATATTGCTAGCACGCCATATTTTAAAAGTGTTCGTGTATATGCAGATATTGAGCATAGAGAGAATAAACAAATACCTATCAAAGTGGATGTATTACACAAACCTGCAAATAGCTATGAAGTCGGCGGTGGCTTTTCGACCGATTTAGGCGCTAAAGCGAGAATTAAATGGAGCAAACCTTGGGTTGGCACTGATGGACATTATTTTGATACCGATGCTGTCGTAACTGAATTAGAAAAAGAATTTGAATTTGCATATACAGTTCCTGTTAATGATCCTGTAGATGATGTATGGCGCTATGCATTTGGTTATAAAAGTGAAAATAACTCAGATACACAAAAATATAGTAGGAAGCTGACAACCCAATTACAAAGACAGTGGGTAACAGAGTCTGATTGGATCCGAACTGCTTTTATAAAACATGAGCGAGAAGATTATGAAATTGCTAATGTGCCAGATACAACAGAAATGCTCTTGCCTGGTATAAGCTTCGCTAAAAAGAAAAGTAAGGGTGGAACCACACCTTTTTGGGGCAACCAATGGTTGTTTTCAGCTGAGGTTGGTTTAGATGATGCTTTATCAAGTACAGATTTATTAAAGTTTCAATTTCAAACTGCATTGTTGCGCACTTATCAAAACAATCATTTGTTTTATACCAAAGCCAGTTTAGGTGCCATTTTAGTTGATGATATCAATGACGTCCCGGCATCAATGCGATTTTTTGCCGGTGGCGATCAAAGTATTCGTGGGTATAAATATGAATCAATTTCACCTGAGCTAGATGGAAACCTTGTCGGTGGTAAATATTTAGCTACAGGCACATTAGAGTATAACTATCAATTTTCACCATCATGGCGAGCAGCCTTATTTGTTGATGGCGGTACTTCAACAAATGATTTTTCAGAGGATATAAATGTAGGTGCGGGGGTAGGTATTCGTTGGTTAACACCTGTTGGGCCAATTAGAATTGATCATGCGTGGGCTATTACAGATAACAATAATACACGGCTCAGCGTTACGATAGGGCCGGAAATATGAGTAGTAAATTACCAAAAAACATGAACAATCAAAAAATTAAAAAGCCTTTATTTAAAAGGCTTAAACGATATATTGCATATACATCATTAGTTTTATCCACCTTTATATTTTGCATACTATTTACCGGCCCAGGTAATAAGTTAATTGCTTTTAGTGTGAGTAAGTTAGTCCCAGGTTTAACTGTAAAGTTAAATGATGGACGCTTTTTATACCAGGACCCATTTTCAGTCATATATCAAGACAAATCAATTGATATAAATATAGAAAATATCACAATAGGTTTAAATATCTGGCATTGTGCATATGGCTATATTAGGAATGAAAGTGCAGTTTGTTTAGACTCTTTAACGTTAAAAACAGCTAATATTAAACTGCCTGATGGCGAGCTTAATATTAAAGAACTTTCTTTACTTGTTGGCATAGATAAAGGAGCAAGCCAACCTGTACTTAACGTAAATAAGTTATTGGTAGAAAAGGTTAAATTAACGCATAACCCAACAGTTGAAGTAACTAAAGAAAAACAACCGCTTATTTTTGATCCAATAAATGATGTGTTGTTTAAAACACCTATAGATTTTATTTTAACTGAGTTTAAATTAACTCACCTAGAGATTAATCAAGAAAAACAGCTGCATGTTATTAATAACATAAATCTAAAAGCCGATTTTTTTAAAAGCCAGTTTAATTTACACAATATTGATTTGTCTTATCAAGACATTCATCTTTCATCAAAAGGTACTATTAACCTTACTGCTAATAACCCATTAGATGTTAGCCTAGATATAAATCAAATTAAAAATCAGCAGCTTATCCATGGCTTAACTTTTATAGCTAAGGGAGATTTATCAGAACTTAATTTTGATTTAAAAACAATAGGGCAGTATCCGTCTACAACTAATGGTAAGTTAAATTTAAAAGCGCAAAACTATCCATTTGGTTTAACAACACAGATACAAGATTGGCAGTACTCTCAAGATGCTAAAAGCTATAAATTAAATAACTTGGATCTTGTTGCTGATGGAACACTTAAAAATTACGAGTTAAAGCTTAGCAGCCAACAAGGAGTTAACGCTTACCCATTAATAGATTTAAATCTATTAGGAAAAGGTGACTTAACACAATTCACATTAGAAAAATTATCTCTTAATACCCAAAAAAGTGCTGTATCGATCCAAGGTGATATCAAGTTTAAAGATAATTTAATGGCTAATATCTCAGGACAGCTGACTAAATTAAACTTGCAGGATTTTGCTGCCAAAATAAATACAGATCTTAATGGTGCGTTTGATTTGAATTTTAAACAAACCAAAGAAGACTGGCTTTTATCAGTTAATAACTTTGATTTAGGCGGATCATTTTCTTTTGATGAAGATAATAGTGTTCCGTTTAAGCTCACTTCACAATTTAATTTAGACAATAAGATAAATGCGAATGTAGATTTTATTAGTTTAATAAGTGGCTCGAATACACTTAATTTAAGTGGAGAGATAAATAACAATTGGGCTCTTAAAGGTAATTTAGATATTAATCAACCAGGTGATTTTTTAAATGAATTAGCGGGAAATGGCTATGGCAGTTTAGCTATAACAGGTGAACGGAAAAAACCTGAGATTAACTGGGAATTTGGTTTTAGTGATTTAAGTTACCAACAAATGAAATTACAACACGCAAAAAGCCAAGGCTTTATATCCGTAGCTGATAACTTCAAAACTCAAATTAATTTATTAATAAACAATGGGGAATATGCAGGTAAAAAGCTAAAAACGCTAGATTTAAATATTAAAGGAGACAAATCAAATCATCATGCTTCTTTTAAATTAAATTCTGACTGGGTGAAAAGTGCATTTAATATTACAGGTAGTCTTAATAATAAAAATATTTGGTATTCGAAAATTTCTGATTTATATCTAACAGATAACGTTCAAGTATTAAGACCCAAAACGGATATTGATTTACAGCTGGATATAGAACAGAAATCAATACAAATAAATGATCATTGTTGGCAGTCAAATGAATCAAACCTTTGTATTGAGCAATTAAATGCAAGTGAGCAGCAAGGCGATATTAAAATTGATTTATTGGAATTTAATTTAGCGAGTATAGCGCATTTATTACCAGTGGATTTAACTGCGACAGGTGCATTTTCAGGTGGTTTAAATGTAAGTTGGCAACAGGCAAAGCTTCAAAATTTTGAAATGAGTTTAGGTTCTGAAGCAATAGAACTTGCGTTACAACAAGAAGAAAAACACTTTGTTTTACCAATAAAAGAAATAAAGCTAAATGCTAATTCAACTTCACAAAAGGCATATTTAAACGCATTTTTAAATTCTGATTTGTTTGGTTCAGTCTCAAGTGAATTGACTATTTCAGATATCACCGCTGCTAGAAACTTAGACGGGGTTATAAAAATGAATGGTTTTAAACTAGATAAATTTAAGCCATTCATTCAAAAGGTAGATACTTTGTCAGGTGATGTTTTTGCAGATATCAATATTTCGGGTCCTTTGTTAAAACCATTTTTATCAGGTGAATTAAGCGCTAAAAATATTGACATTTCTGGCAGTGATATTCCTGTCGCAATTAAAGGGAGTCATTTAAATGTCGGATTTAAAGAGCAAAAACTCATACTGAATGCCGATATTTTAGATGATCAGCAAGGCAATGCAAAACTTAAAGGGGAGCTAGATTGGCAGGGCACTAAACTTGGTGGTCAACTAGAAATTATTGGACAAGATTTCAATTTAAAACTCGATCAAGGCGTTAAGGTAAGATTAAACCCAAATTTACAGTTAGTTGTTGCTAATAATGAATTAGATATTAAAGGTAGGGTTGAAATTCCCTATGGTCGAATTACGATAGAGTCTTTACCTGAAGGCGCTGTAAAAGTCAGTGAAGATGAAGTGATTTTTGAACATGAAAAACAAGTAAAAGATCCCGGATTTTTCTATGCCTTAGATTTGTCTTTAATCATAAAAGATGATGTCAAAATTGATTCATTTGGTTTGGTATCCGAACTAGAGGGTAACTTATCCCTTAAAAAAGGATATCACAGCCCATTACTGACCACGGGAGATATTAACTTAGTTAATGGAGTTTATCAGTCATTTGGACAGGATTTACAAATTCAAACTGGTCAAGTAGGATTTAGTGGTGCAATTGATAAACCATATTTAAATATTAAAGCCATTAGAAACCCTGAAAAAACAGCTGATGACGTTATTGCTGGTATCACACTTACCGGTAATGTAGATAAGCCAAAATTATCAATTTTTTCAGAACCTGTTAGAGACCAAGCTGAAGCATTATCATATTTATTAAATGGTCAAGATTTGGGTGAGGGGGAAAGTAGTTCAAACAGTGCAATTCTAACTCAGTTATTACTCTCTCAAGGGCTTTCTAGAGGGGAAGGACTTGTAAGTAAAATAGGCTCTAGATTAGGCGTGGAAGATGTTACTTTAGGTTCAACAGGTTCAGGAGATGATACCAAGGTAGAAATATCAGGCTACTTACTGCCAGGAGTACAGGTAAAGTATAGTGTTGGCGTATTTGAGCCATTAACTGAAATTGTTATTCGTTATCAGCTATTGCCTCAACTATATATAGAGGCTATAAATGGGGTTAATGACTCTTTAGATATACTTTATAAGTTTGATTGGGATTAACACTAATTTAATTAATATAAGAGAGGTTAAAATGAATATGAAAGTTGCTTATTTACTGTTTATTTTCATGGGATCCTCAACTTATGCAAATAATGACGTTTTAACTGTACGTTATCACTCACCTGCAAATGATTATATTGCAGAGCTTTTTGTGCTCGCACTTGAAAAGTCTGATACTAAATTTAATTGTATTCCCATAGAAAATTTGCCTAGCCAAAAGCGTACTCTGTTACTTTTAGGTAAAAATAAAGCGCTTGATTTGGCCTGGACGGTAACTAATGTAAAAAGAGAAGAACAAGCATTAGCAGTTAAGATCCCATTAGATAAAGGTTTACTTGGTTATAGAATTCCGCTGATCCATAAAAAGAACCCTGAGTTATTTAATAATAAAAAACATACAACAGATATTAAAAAACTTCGTTTTGGACTTAGATTCGACTGGCCTGATTTAGACATATTTAAACAAAATGAATTATCAACACTAAGCTTTTCAACGAATCAGCAGGCAATCAATTTATTAAAATCAAGACGAATCGATGCGATCCCTGATGGTGTGTTAGAAGTTGGATCTTATGAATACCCACCAGAACTGACTTATGACAAACATGTTGTATTATATTACCCATCTGCAGTTTACTTCTTTGTCGCAAAAGAAAATCAAATTCTTCATGATGCACTAGAAAGAGGGCTTAATTTATCCCTTAAAGATGGCAGTTGGAAAAAGCTATTCGATAAACATTTTTCTGAAGTGATTAAAAATGTAAACTTAAATAAAAGAACATTGATCCGATTAGATAACCCATTACTGCCGAGAACAGCACCAATAGATATGCCCCAATATTGGTATAATAAAAATAATAAGGTTTCAAATGAATAAAGTAAAAAATTTAATTGCTTGCAGTATTTTAGTTGCAAATTTTGCATCAGCGAGTAACCAAGTGACTGAAAAAGTACCCTCACCAGCAGAAATAATAAAAAATGCGCCTACAAGTGACTGGCGTAAGCTCAATCCTGAAAATACTTTATACATAGAGCTAACTGAGGGAACTGTTGTTATAGAACTTAATCCAGAGTTAGCACCTGGTCATGTTGCGAATATAAAACAATTAGCCAGAGAAGGCTTTTATAAAGACTTAAATGTTTATCGTTTTGTAGAAGGTTTTGTTGCACAAGGTGGTGACGCGAAAGAAGCTAGAACACCAAAAGTGGGTAAATCAGCAATAAAAGCAGAATTCTTTAAAGCAACACAAACAGCTCAAGAAATCACATTAGTTGATGCGAAAGATGGCTATGCAAGCCGTACAGGATTTTTAAATGGCTTTGCTGTTGCTCAGAATGATAATGCCACTCAAACCTGGCAAACTCACTGTCCAGGCACTTTTGCAATGGCCAGAGGTAATTCAGCAGACAGTGGTGGTACTGAATTCTACGTGGCTTTAGGTGCGATTAGGTACTTAGATCATAATATTACGTCTTTTGGCCGTGTGATCACGGGAATGGAGTATATTCAACGTCTTGAGCGCCAACCTAAAGATGATAGTGATTTAGCATTTAAAAATTACAATGTGATAAAAGATGTAAAAGTAGCAGCTGACTATTTAAAAGAAAGACCATTAGTGATTGATATAATGAAAACAGAGTCAGCATCTTTTAAAACATTGATCAAAGCCAGAAGAAACCGTCCCGAGGATTGGTTTTTAGCAACTCCTGATTATACTGATATATGTGCTGTGTCAGTACCTATGCGTCAAGGTTAGTTGGATTTTGTTGTAAAAAAGTTAAGATTTATTATGTTTGAGGGGAATTAAATATTCCCCTCATTTTTATTGCCAATATACTTTTACTAAATCACTGCGTGCTAATAAAAACTGAGTGATCAGTAACTTATTACCATCTGGATGTAATTCAAATTCAAAATTCCATGAGTTTTTAAATAAAGGTTTTACAGCAACTTCCCTGGTTTTTAAATTTAATCTATGAAGATTAATATCGACTTTGTTATGTTTAGTGAAATATAAATGCTCATTTACTATTTGCCAATGCTGACTAAATTTATTTCCTAAATTGATAATTAACTCTCGAGAGTCATTTTCTTTTTGATGATAAAGGTTATGCTTTTCATCTAATAAATATACATCTGCATTTTTAGTTTCATATCTCGCAAAAATACCTGCTTCTATTTCAGAAGTGCTGTTGGTGTCTAAGTTATATTTCTGTAGTACAAGTTGGTCATGCTCAATACGAGAAAAGTATATGTTTTTACTTTTTTTATCCCATAAAGGACTAAAAACTTGCGCTTGTTCAGAGCTAATAAATTCAATTGTTTTAGACTGTAAATTAAATATGAAAATTCTATCTTCGATTTTTCCTGTTAAATACTTATTATCGAAACTGGCTGCTAATGAATGCAGAATATGACGCGGATTAAATTGATATAGTGTTTCAGTTTCTCCCTGTTCAGTTCTACGCATGAGTTTAGCTGTTACATCATTTTTACTGGTAAAATAAATATCAGTACCGTCATGGCTATATATTGGATTAAAGTCAGCATTGTCCGACTCTAAGTGTAATCCAGAAAAACTTGAGTTGTTTATAAAAGGATTTGGTATTTCTTTAATGTCAGTATAGTTCATGTCATGTTTTCGCATAAAAAAACACTTATCACCACAATGATAAAAAACGTCATTGATCCCAGGTTTACTACCTAGTTGCCTTGTGAGCTTGTCTTCAACAATATTGTAATAATAAAAGTCGCCTTTAAAGCTAGATAAAGCAAAATCAAATTGGTTATCTTCTCCTTTTAACCAAACGATCTCTGAAGGGTGAAAAGGCACATGCCTTTCAACGATAGTTTTTTTATTAAATAAATCTAATACTAATAAGGAGACTCTGCGCTGCGCTGTATTTCTCAGAACAATTAAATATTGTCCATCAAATGATTCTTTAGCATAGAAATCACCAAGTCCTTTGGGTTGTGAAAATGTCACTTGTTGCCAATTATTAGAATCTATATTGTACTTAGAGATGACAGAACCGGTATTTCTCTTTCTTGCATTGTTTTTAACTTCAAAATATAAGCCCTTTCCATCAGATGTCCATGAAACTATCCCTTGCTCATTTTGATTTTTTTCTTTTGGAATAAGTTTTAGGCCTGTTATCCCTTCTTGAGAAAATTGAGATATGTAATGAAATACACCAGATTTATTATTAATGTTAAGTGCTACTTGAGAGCAGTCAGGGGAAAAAAATGCCCCAAAATAGTTATTATCATTAAAACTTAAGCGGTGTACTGTTTGTGATGTTAAATTTTTACTAAATAAAGCATAAGGGGCATCATTATTAGTGCGGTAAGTAAATAAAATAGTGTCTATTTGTTCGCAATAATCGGCTATGATTTCTGAACCAGAAAGGTGAGTTAGTTTTTTTATTATTGGATCAAAATCTGAATTTGCAGTCGCCGTTGTACTATTTATGAAATTGAATATGCCTAAACTACTAAGCATAATTAAACTGATTAAAGCATAAACTGCAAACTTATTTATTGGTTTTTTTATTTGCATCGTACCGGTAGGGTGAGAAATATCAGCAATTAACATGTAACCTTGCAAGGGGTAGGTTTTGATAAAACTTGGAGATTTAGCATCGTCGCCTAAAGCACTTCTTAATTTTTTAACCACTCTTCTAATTGCATCATCACTTACATGACGGTTATGCCAAACAGATTCAATTAATTGCTCACGAGTGATTACTTCTCCAGGGTGCTCATACAAAAACTTCAAAAAAGCCAATGGTAAAGGCTCAATCTTAACTTCATTTTGTCCATCAATAATTAGAGATAGTTTCCAATCTACGATTTTATCGCCAACTTTTGTTTTGTCACTTACATTATTCAAAAATAACTTTTCCATTTTAAAGCAAAGACTTACTTGTATGACTATTTGTGACTACATGCAAAAACACTTAAGTTCATACAAAATCCATGTTTAATCATAAGGAATTAATTTTAACTATCGGTATTGTTAATTAACTATGTTGTAAAGACAAGTCATCGAATGAAAAACTCAAATCTTATTACACTCACATTAATGAAATTTATCATAATACTTAAATCTATTATTTTATTTTTATTTTCATCAAATATAGTTGCGGCGCCTTTAGTGAAGGTCGCGATCGTTGAACCTTGGAATAAAGGCATGATAGATATTTTTAATTGTGAAGTGGCGGTGCCTTATATGACAGCCTTTTCAGCCGAGGCTGATGCAAAGCTAACATTTGTTTTACCACAAGGCTCTCAAGTTAAAAAAGGTGATTTAGTTGCACAACAAGATGATTATTATTTAAATCTCTCACTGACTCGATTAAAGCATTCACTCACGCTGAGTCAACATGAAGTGAAATATAACTTAGATGAATTTAATCGATTATCAAGTTTAAAAAGTAATTTGGTTTCTCCATCTGTTCTTAATGAATTTTCTTTTAAACATAAACAAGCTGTTGCTAATAATTTAATTTTAAAAAGTGAAATCGATGAACTGAAATATCGTATTCAAAGCCTTAAACATTTTGCACCCAGTAATGGCGCCATCACAGAATTATTAATTCAACCAGGGGAGTTTCTAAATCAAGGAGATGAACTCATTTCTTTTGTATCGGATCCTGATAAAGAAATTAATTGTGAAGTACCTATTACACGATTTGATTCATATGAAAAAATTAAGAAAAATCGATTTTCTATTGATAGCAATGAATTGAGAGTAAAACGTATTAACGAGATACTAAATTCTGATAGCCAGTTTATAAATGTGTATTTAGCCTGGGAAGGCAAAACAATTCCTTACTTAATTGGACAAAGAGTTAAAGTTACAATGGCTACACAGAGTAAAGTACTAACAAAATTGCCCTTAGATGCCATAAACCTGTCAACGTCAGAACATTATGCTTGGAAAGTAAATGAAAATGATGAAGTAGAAAAAATCGCAATAAAGATAAAACAAAATTTACCCCAGGGTTTTTTAGTTGAATCTGAATTAAATTCAGGCGATAGAATAATTACTTTGGGAAAGTCAGGTTTATCAGAAAACCAGAAGGTAAGCTTAGCTTTAAATAATGACAAAAAGGACAGTAAATTATGATAATTAACCGTCTTTATAGCACCAAAGCAGCTTCAATTATAATTGGAATAACCTTGCTTACCTGTCTGCTTGGTATTGTTATGGGAGCAAAGTTACCAAATGCTTTATTACCACCTATAGATAGGCCCGAAATACAATTGTTTATGGCTTGGCCAGGAAAAAGTGCACTAGAAATAGAGCAAACATTAATTGCACCTCTTGAAGAGAGTATCGAACGAGTTAATAACTTAGTTCAGTTAAGGGCTGATGTAAGTCATGGTAGCGCTCAAATGCTGTTAACATTCAAAAGTAAAACAGATATGCAGCAAACTTATATAGATGTATTAGCTGGCGTTAATCAAGTTTCAACTTGGCCAAGTGAAGTACCAAGACCTTTTATTGTTAATAACTCTGACGGTGTCAATGCAACTTTAGCAACCGCTATGCTCTATTCAGAACAACCAGTGCCAGTTGATGACATGATAAAAGCATTTAAAAAAGTAGTCGAGCCCACTTTAGGTAACCTTGATGGAATATCAGCACTGATCCCCGCGGGTAACGCTCCTGAGCAAAGAATTAATATTGAATTTAATAATCAAAAATTAAGTGACTATTCGCTACCTTTAAATAAAGTAATCCAAACATTAAATAATTTGTCTGATGGTTCTGGCGACGTCTTAGTTATTGGCAGTAAAGAGTATTCATTACATTTTAAAGGAAAAATGACCACTATTGAGCTTGCTAACTTACCGATTCATGCAATAGGGCAACATATTGTAAAGCTTAAAGATGTTGCACAAATTCACAAACAGTTGAATTCTCCATGGAGCTATTCTTCAATCAATGGTCATTATGCTTTGTATTTCATGTTGCAGCCTTCAAAGGGAGTGAATGCTTTAGCAACAGTAAAACAAGTAAAGCAATCAATAGAAGCTTTAAACCTGAACCAACTAGATAAATTGGGAATGAAGCTGGTTTTGAGCAGAGATGATTCTAAAGATATTACTAATGCGATAGAGCAAGTTTATATGGCACTATTATTAGGCATATTATTATCAGGTTTAGTGCTGTTTTACTTTTTGAAAAATATAAAAATAGTCAGCCTTATTTTTATCAGTATCCCAATTTGTTTAGCTATGGTAATGATAGCAATGAATATATTTGGATTTAGCTTAAATGTGATTTCCCTAGCCGGATTAGCGCTATCTGTCGGTTTATTATTAGATGCCGCAATTGTCGTCATTGATAGTATTTTAAGCCAACAAAGAACAGGGGTTGGTCTTAATAAAGCAATTATAAAGGGTACTAAGGATGTAAGCTCAGCAATTTTTTCGTCAACAATATCAAGTATTATTATTTTCATCCCTATTTTGTTAATTGATAGTACGCAAAGTCAATTATTTGAAGACTTGGCATTTACGATTTCAAGTGCTTTATTTGCATCCTTAATTGTCGCTTTGGTCATTTTACCTGCTTGTAGTCGTTATATGCTTCGAAATAATAACTTTCAATTAAAGCAAGATGATAAATCATCTTTAACAGATATTTTATGTTTTAGTGCGCGTTCAAAAAAAATTGCGTTGAGTTTTTTGATTATTTGTATTCCTGTAGCAATCGCAGCTAGTGTATTGATGATGCCGAATATAGATGTTTTACCCGATCCAAAACAGCGCTCTATTAATACTTTTATTAGTTTAAACGAACCTTTATCACCTGAGGCAGTAGAGAAGGGAATAGCACAAACCATCGTTCAGAGAATTGCGCAGCAAAATGAGCTTGGATCAGCGCCCGATTATGATGTAACGGGCATGTTTTGTCGAAGTAACTTTTGTTTGCTTTATTTTTACCCTAAACAAGGTTGGGATTATAAAGAATTTAAAAGTTGGGTCGAAACTAATATAACTCAAGAGCTTGCAGGTACCGAAGTATTTAGTCAGCAAGGCAGTTTATTACGTTTTGCATTACCAAATAGCCGTACAACCGAGTTAGATATTCAGGGTGATACATTGGAAGTGTTGCAAAGTGCGGGCAAAGATATATTAAGTCAGCTTAAAACTACGTTTCCAGAAGCAAATATTCGTCAATCAACCCCCCTTGAAAACCAGTCTGCAAAAATTGAATTTACACCCAAATATGAACAATTGGTTTATTATGGTTTAACAACACAAACTTTAAATAATCAGCTATTAGCTTTAACACAAGGTGTATATTTAGGGCGTTTTTTTGATTTGGGCCAAAGTTACCCGCTTTATTTAAAAGGCCAAGAATTAACAGATATTAGTCAGTTATTAAATACACAAATTCATATTCAAGGTTTTGGTTTAAGGCCATTATCAGAAATTGTTTCTGCAAAACTATCACTTGGACCAAATGAGTTATTAAGAATAAATCGCAGTGCGACAGTTTCTTTGTCTTTAAGCCCGCCTGAAGGCATGACTGTAGGGGTATTCTCTGAAAAAGTTGAACAAGCATTATCTTCAATTTTAGCTCAAGGTGAATATGCACATCTAAACATAAGTTTTAGAGGCAGTGCTGATGAATTAAGCCTATTTATAACATCATTTTTAGAGATGTTTGCTTTTTCTGTCTTAATCTTATTATTTTTATTGTGGCTAAGCTTAAACTCATGGAAGCTGGCCTTTGCAGTCATGTTAAGCATGCCTTTGTCTTTTGCTGGTGGCATGCTGTTTTTACAAATATTAAATTTATTTGTGCCACAAGCACTTGATATCATCACTATGATAGGGTTTATTATTTTACTAGGGTTAGTGATCAACAACGCTATATTATTAGCCACAAAATTTCAGTCGGGAATGAATAATAATTTAAGCCAATATCAAGCGATTTCAGAGGCTGTAAACAGTCGTAAAAAACCCATTTATATGAGCACAGCGACCAGTATATTTGGCATGTTGCCATTAATGTTATTACCAGGAGAAGGTGCTGAAATTTACAGGGGGCTAGCGGCAGCAATTATTGGTGGAATGACATTTAGTGCATTATTGAGTTTAAGTTTTATGGCTGCTTTACTATCAATGCCAATGTTTAATGTAGCTAATAAAGTAGAAAACAATACGCGTAGCATGCAAGGTTTAAATGTGGAGTAACTATTAAAGACAAAAGGCTTCAAATTTGAAGCCTTTAGTTTTTTTAATTTACTGACGATTCGTTTTTATTAAAAACGGAATATCATCATTATTTGATGAACGGTATGGATTGATATCTAGACCACCACGTCGGGTATAACGGGCATAAACTTCTAAATCTTTGATACCAAGTTTAGTTTGCATATCACAGTAAATACGTTCAACACACTGTTCATGAAATTCATTATGATTTCTAAATGATATTAAATAGCGCAATAAACTTTCGTGACATATTTTAGCGCCAGAATATTTGATTACTATGCTTGCCCAATCTGGCTGTGATGTGATTAAACAATTAGACTTTAATAAATGACTATGTAGGGTTTCAGTTACTTGAACATTGCCATTATCTAACTTTAATAAATTACTATCAAATTGATAATCATCAATTTCAATGTCAAGTTCATCAATACATAAGCCAGGTAAGGCTGTAAGTTGCAATGCTGATAGTTCATCGGCTTTATATAATTTTATTTTAACTGGTGCATTAACAGATTGAGATAAGTCACGTTCAAGGTGTGCTTGTACAGTTTGCCAATCTATAAAGCGGGTTTGGTTAAAGCTGTTTAAGTATAGTTTAAACGACTTAGACTCAACTAAATGGCTACTTTGACAAGGAAAAATAAACTCGGCAACGGCAACTTGTGGTTTGCCCTTAGCATTTAACCAAGACAGTTCATAACCAGTCCACAGATCTTGACCTTTAAATGGTAAGTCAGTTTCAACAACGTTTAATTCATCACGATTGAGCTTTCGAGGAATAGGAAAAAGTAAACTTGCGTCGTATTGATCTTTATATTCAGTTTGTTGGCCTAAAAGCGTGCCTTTTAGTGCTTCAGAATTGTCGTATGCAGTCATATATATAAATTTTGCTTTTAAGGTTACAATTGCGCTCATTGTAACGAAAGTTAAGTGATCATGCAGTATGTCAGTTTATAAAAAATTAGAAAGCCTATTTAATCAGTATCAAAGCCAAGCAAAACAACAAACCGGTCAATATCCTTTAATGGAACATGATGAGCAATGGCCTAGCCCTTGCGAAATGACTGACACCTTAGTTAATGGGCAAATTCAATGGCAGGCTGTTGAGAAAAACCCAAAAACTGATATGGAGAATTTAAGTGGTGCTTTAGGAGTTACGTTTCCTGAACAAATAGGGGAGTTTTACGGTAGCTTTTACGCTGATAATATTATGGTGAGCTCTCCTTGGGGTCAATTAATTTTGCTACAGGCTTGGAGTGAAACTGATTATGATCAATTACAGCAAAACATAACGGGTCATGTATTAATGAAGCAAAAGTTAAAACATGATGAAACGGTTTTTATCGCTTTAACACAAGAAGATGATTTATTAGTGACAGTGGAAAATTGTACAGGTTCGGTATGGCTTGAATATGTGGGTAAACGTCCACATCAGAAAATTGCAGACTCTGTAGCTGAATTTTTAGCGCAAGTTGAAGCTGATTTTAGTGCTTAGTTTTATTCTACCTTTTCATTAATATAGCAGCACAACAAACGAGACTCCCGATAAAATACCTAGGGAGTCTCGTTTGTGAGTTAAGTACCAACTCACTATGGTGTTATCAAAATCATGAACTTTTTACGAGTTTATATTTATCACAAACTGTTTATATAACTCAGGTAAATTTTCCAAAACGGCTTCTTTTCCTGCAAAGTCATATTGCTTTAAAGCTTTTTCAAGTTTTTTAACTGTGAATTTATTAAGCATCATATCAGCCGTAGATTTATGGCTAATATGCCAAGGCTCAGCGGCGATGCCACCACGGTATTCATCATAAGGTTTATAAAAACCAAATTGTGCCATATTGTCATCTAACCAGGCAGTTAAAGCGCCAAACCGACCATCTTTACGATATTCATCTTGCTGTAAGCGAATTTGATATTTTTCTGTAATAGCTGCTTTGTCATAAAAATCAAAATCTGTACCCCAGTGATGCCTACTGGCACCGGGTAGGGCTGAAAACAACATAATGGCCTGACACTTTTCTAAATCACTTAAGCCATTTAATTCAACTTCTTGATCATCAATATTAAATACTGGATTGATACCATTGTATTTTTTTTGCCAAATTATTAATTGTCTATCAAAACTTCTAAAGCTAGAGGCTATCGCTAAATCAAAGCCTGCATTTTTAGCGGCAATAGTCATTGATTGTAAATCACTTACTATTGCCCAATTAACTAAAGAACCATGAAACTCTACTAAGTGTTTTTCAGTTTGGCCTGTTAAAATTTCAGCAGAGAACATCATGTTAACGTCTCTATTAAAATTTGCTCATAAACATCAGTGAGAATTTCAAGATCATTCGCTTTGACACATTCATCAATTTTATGAATTGTGGCATTACAGGGACCGAGTTCAATCACTTGAGCACCTGTTTGTGCAATAAAACGACCATCAGAAGTGCCTCCCGATGTTTCTAACGATGTATCAATATTTTGAACATGCTTAATTGCTTTTACCGTTGCATCAACCAATGGGCCGGTATCAGTTAAAAAGGGTAAGCCATTTCTGACCCAGTTTAATTCATATTTAACATTATGCTTTTTTATGATTTCATTTACTTTTTCTTGCAGAATTTCCATTGTCACTTCAGTACTGAATCTAAAGTTAAATTGAACCTCTACCGAGCCAGGTATCACATTGCCGGCACCTGTTCCGCCATTAATATTAGAAACTTGAAAGCTGGTAGCAGGGAAAAAAGCATTACCTGAATCCCAATGAGTATGAGTTAACTCTTCAATAATTGGGGCCGCTAAATGAATTGGGTTCTGGGCTAGGTGTGGGTAAGCAACATGACCTTGAATACCTTTTACCGTTAAGAACCCTGTTAATGAACCACGGCGGCCATTTTTAACGACATCACCTAAAGTCTTCGTAGAAGAGGGCTCTCCTACTAAACACATATCCATTTTTTCATTGCGTTTTTCAAGTTCATCAATGACACGCGTAGTACCATTTATAAATGGACCTTCTTCATCAGAAGTAATTAAAAATGCAATAGAGCCTTTATGATCTGGGTGCTTAGCAATAAAACGCTCAGTAGCAACAACCATCGCAGCCAAAGAGCCTTTCATATCTGCAGCGCCACGACCATGTAAGTATCCGTTTTTAATTTCGCCACTAAAAGGTGGAATTTGCCATTCATTTTCAGGACCTGTTGGCACAACATCGGTATGACCAGCAAAACAAAATACAGGTGACTTATCACCTTTTCTGGCCCACATGTTTTGGGTATCAACAAAAAACATGTTTTCGATGTTAAAACCGACATCAGTTAAACGCTCAGCCATTAATTGCTGACAGCCTTCATCTAATGGGGTAACTGAAGGGCGCTGAATAAGTGCTTGCGCTAAAGCGATAACAGGAGAGGTCATTTATTAAATATCTCTTTATATTGTACGTCTTTAAAAGCTAAATGTGATGCATTGTTATGAACTAATAAAGGACGTTTGATCATCGCAGGAAACTCTAATAATAATTCAAGGGCAGTAACTTTATTTAAGCCATCTTTTTGCTCTTGTGTTAGTTGGCGATACGTTGTGCCGCGTTTATTTAATAATAATTCCCAGCCAAGTGCAGCTTCGAATTCAACTAACATATCGTTTGTTAATCCTTGAACACGATAATCATGAAATTCAAATGCAATATCATTGGCTTCTAACCATTTTTTAGCTTTTTTTATGGTGTCACAGTTCTTAATTCCATACATGATTGTCTGGCTCATGTTGATCCTTATTATATATTCATCACTTTAAATTACCGACATTTAAACATATTTGTAAGTGCTTTTCAGCTAATCAATTATTCCTATGCAGGGCTACAAAACATGTAACTCAGGTTACAACAATTTACTTTATGCGAATAACTTAACTATATAATGAAGATGAATAACAATTGTGATTTAGCTAAGTGATGTGATTTTATCTAGTTATATGAGTTTATTCGGCGAATTTAATCAATATTTTGTCATATATTTGGATACCAATTAAGAATTGAAATGAAAAAATTATTTATAATTTTAATCGCTTTAACGCTCGCCTTTTCATTAACGGGTTGCTTTAAAGTGATACATGAAAAGATATCGGGTGACCAGTTCTTATATGATAAAACCGTGATGCAATATACAAAATATAGCGCTAAGATTTTAACTAAACTCGCAATAAATGAACTCAACTGTGAAAATTATAAAGAGCATACAGGGAACTTTGTTCTAAGTATGATTGACATTGTAGGGTTAGAAAATGTTAAGACTCATGCCAAAAGCACTTATGCTAAACAGCAAGTACGTAAGTATGAAAGGCAAAGGCTATCTCGCTGAAGGTAAAATCTTGTGCGTACAGCTAATACTTATAGGGCATTAATAAAATTTTTATAATTAATTACAAGCAAATAGATATTTCAACATATCTATTGGCGTTTTTTAGATGTGATTTTAAAAAGAATATCTTCACCAGCAGTAAGTTGATTATTAGAATAATATATCGCACCTAATTTTTGATGATTCAACACGGTCACTGAAGCAAAGATGGGCATTGGAATTTTTCTTAAATCAAAATGCACAACGGACTCAGCTGCTTTTACAACTTGGTTTTCATGTTTTTTAATTGCTAAACCAGGTAATGGAAAGTGGATAGGATCTATATCTATCGCAACTAATAATTTCAAACCATTTTTTGCTTTAAAATAAACTTCAGTACCGCCCATTTTAATTTGTTCTATTACACCATCAAATGGCGCTACAATTTTATGGCTTGTGATTTCAAAAGCTAAACCACAACCAAGCATTCCTGTTGAAAATATTTTTTCAGGGTGATGCTCTAAAGGCAGTGACTTTCCTGATAATGGTGAGACTACGGGAAAACCTAAATTGACGACTTGTTGTTGTGTTGCAAAAATTACTTGTTTATGAATTGACATTATTGACCGCTGATGACGTTATATCCATGTTGTTGAAGGCTATTAATGGCATTATCAATAAATTCTTGTTTAATTAAAATATAATCAGTATCAAAAGTAGATATGGCAAAAATAGATATTTTCTCTTGTGCTAATACACCTGAGATATTAGATAAAATTCCCGTCATAGAAAACCCTAAAGGGCCTAAAACTTCTAATGCAGCCCAACCAGACTCTGATTCATTGCTGTTAAGTTTTACAAAGTCAGGGCATACAATAGAAAGCTCATCATAAGTCTTAGCGATAAAAAACACCGGAGCAGAATAAACCTGTTCGGGAATTTTATCCGAAGGATCAAAACTATGAATTGTAAATGCTTCTTTCATTAATTCTAAGGATTGTTTAGACATAAATTTCCTTATTTTAAATTACTCTACTAGAAAAATTAATCTAGAAAGTTATTTATTAAAATTACGCTTATTAGTCGATTTAGGCAAGTTTAACTTTGTTTATTTTTCTGATTTATTTTGGCTTTAACTGTATTTATAGCTACTTTAAATGAATTTTATCTGTTAGCAGGTGAAAGTTCGGGTTTATAAAGTTTGCTATATTGTACTGTTATTGAATTGTCAGAATATTTGTTTTCCACAGATTCTGTGGATAACCTTGTTAATTACTTGGTTATTTCTATTTAAGTTATTGTTATATAGTGAAAAAATGAGATGGCACAAAAATTGATTGATTTCATTCTTATTGAAAACAGAAATAAACTGAGTAAACAGCCAGTTTATTTCTGTTAATTTCATTTTTAAATGTTATTTCATCGAAAAGTACGTTAAAACTCATACTTTTTATGTGCTTTTATTGCGTAGCCTGTATTGCCGTTAATGCGATGGTATAAATAATATCATCGACCAAAGCACCACGACTTAAATCATTTACTGGCTTTCTCATACCTTGAAGCATTGGACCAATGCTAATGAGGTCGGCACTTCGTTGTACAGCTTTGTATGTGGTATTACCGGTATTTAAATCTGGGAATATGAATACAGTAGCTTGACCTGCAACAGGGCTGTTAGGCGCTTTTTTACGGGCAACATTTTCCATAATGGCTGCATCATATTGCAAAGGTCCATCTATCATTAAATCTGGACGTTTAGATTGCGCTATTTCTGTCGCTAATCTTACTTTTTCAACATCAGCACCGACACCTGAGCTACCCGTACTGTAGCTTATCATCGCGACTTTAGGCTCAATACCAAATGCAGCAGCAGAGTCAGCTGATTGAATCGCAATGTCAGCAAGTTGTTCTGCAGTAGGGTCTGGGTTGATGGCACAATCGCCATAAACTAATACTTGATCAGGCAATAACATGAAAAATACTGATGAAACTAAAGAAGCATTTTCTGCTGTCTTAATTAATTGCAACGGAGGACGAATTGTATTTGCAGTTGTGTTTACTGCACCCGATACTAAACCATCAACTTCGTTGTTTGCTAACATCATAGTTGCAAGTACAACGTTGTCTTTAAGTTGCTCAGAGGCTACGACATCGGTGAGTCCTTTACCTTTACGTAATTCAACCATACTATCAATATAGTTTACTCGAACGTCCACAGGGTTGATGATTGTTACATTCTCGTTTAAGTGAACGCCTTGTTGTTCAGCAATTCTTAATATTTCTTCTTTATCACCTAATAATATCGTTTTAGCAATATTGCGTTCACCACAAATAGCAGCTGCTTTAACTGTTCTAGGTTCTTCACCTTCAGGTAAAACAATTGTCTTTTGAGATTGCCTAGCTTTACTTGAAAGCAAATGACGAAATGCCGGAGGCGACATTTTACGCGTAGTTTCTACACCATGAGTTAAGCTTTTCAGCCAGTCTGCATCTAAAAATGCTGCATTATGGTCTTTTACTTTTTCAATACGTTGTTCATCGTCTGAAGGTACTTCCATATTGAAGTTATGTAGTAAAAGCGAGGTACGCCATGTATCCGTTTGTGTTGATATAATAGGTAAACCAGTTTGCATTGCCTGCTCACATAATTTCATTATGCTAGGCTCAGGTTTAAAGCCGCCGGTTAATAAAATAGCACCAAGTTTAGTACCATTCATTGCTGATAAACACGCAGCAACTAAAATATCGGTTCTATCACCCGGAGTAACCAATAAAATACCAGGAGTAAAGTGACTTATCATGTTTGATACTGTTCTTGCACAAAATGCGACACGGCGTAAACGTCGGTGTTCTAAATCGCCTTCATTGATAATTTCTGCACCTAAGTATTTAACTAAGTCCATTACACGCGGTGCAACTAAGTCAAAATTCCAAGGTACGCTGCCAAGTAATTTGAATGGATGTTTTCTAAAAAGTGGTAAAGCTGCCAGCCTATGTTGCTCACTTTCTAATTTATCAGCATCAAATTGCTCCGCTAAATCGGCACGCGCTCTGCCTTCTTCATCAACGGGCGCATTTACTTTATTAAAAATACAGCCTAATACGCGTTTATGTTCAACGCCGCCATAATTACCTGAAGCGATTTCTAACTTTTCTTCAAGTTGCGCATTAGTATCATTACCCGGTGTAATCACAAAAATGATTTGGGCACCTAATGCTTGCGCAATTTCTCTATTAACTCTTCCTGCATAGGGCTGTTTACGAGTGGGTACCATGCCTTCAATGATAGCAACATCACCCTTTGTGATATGCTGCTCAAATCGAGATACAATTTCCTCTAGTAATACGTCACCTTTACCTGTGCTGATCATTTGCTCTGCATAAGGTAAATCAATTGAAGGTGGTGGTTTAATTAAAGAGCCTTTTTTTACGATTTCAGTTGATTTTTCAGGACCTTTATCATTGCTTCTTGGTTGTGCAATAGGTTTGAAAAAGTTAACTTTAACGGCTTTTTGTTCAAGAGCTCGCACTAAACCAACAGAAATTGATGTCAGACCAACACCAGTAGAAATGGGGATTAGCATTATACGATGAGACATTATTTAGCCTCCTTAACTAACTTAGCAGAATCTTGTGCAATTACCCATTCTTCATTTGTGGGTATAACAAGTGCGATAGGGCCATTTTTATTATTCGTAATAACACCAGGTTGGCCAAAACGAGCAGCTAAATTTTTATCTTGATCAACTGATAAGCCGAATATAGTGAGTAAATTGAGTACTTTTTCACGAATTAGATTTGAATTTTCCCCAATACCGCCAGTGAAAACAATGGCATCAAGTTTACCTAAAGGCACAGTATACGATGCGATATATTTCGCTAAACGATAACAAAAAACATCAAGCGCAAGTATTGCCTGTGGATTTTGTTTTTCATATGCTTCTTCTATTGTACGACAGTCATTTGATAATTCACTTAAGCCTAATAGACCGCTTTTTTTGTTAAGTAAGTTATCTATTTTTTCTGCACTGTATCCTAAATTACTTAAAAAGCTAAATAAGCCAGGATCTACATCGCCACTTCGCGTGCCCATAACTAAGCCTTCGAGCGGTGTAATGCCCATGCTGGTATCTACACTTTTACCACCTTTAATCGCAGTAACAGAACAACCATTGCCTAAATGGGCACTGATCAAATTAACGTTTTCGATTGGTTTTTGTAATACAGATGCTGCTTGACCAGATACAAAATAATGGCTTGTACCATGGAAACCATAACGACGAACGCTATGCTCTTTATATAAACTATATGGCAACGCATATAAGTAAGCCTTTGAAGGCATGGTTTGATGAAATGCGGTATCAAAAACAGCAATTTGTGGTAAAGAACCAAATGCTTCGATTGCAGCTGCAATACCAACTAAATTTGCAGGGTTATGCAAAGGTGCTAGCGCGGATACTTTAGTGATTGCCGAAATCACATCTTCATTGATGATTACAGAGCCTGTAAAATTCTCACCGCCATGCACAACACGATGACCAACAGCAATAAGTTGACTCGATAATTGATTATCATTTATAAGTTGTACTAAAACAGAGATTGCTTGTGCGTGCTGTGCATTTGAAGCCAAAGAAACGGTATGTTTACTGCCATTTAATTTATATTTTAAGCTCGCATTTTCAAGGCCTAAGCATTCAGCTAAGCCAGATAGTGTTTCATTACCAGATAGCGCATCAATGATGGCAAATTTAAGACTAGAACTTCCGCAATTTAAAACAAGTACATACTGCTGGGGCATGATTTTTCCTGATATGAGTGTGGTTTAATATATAAACCATAAATTACAAAATAAATTAACACTAAGGTGATAAGGACAATTCCCTTAGCTGTGGTATAGTCTATACTATATAAGTATTTTTGAATTGATTTAGACCAATTTTTAGTAAGTTATTTAATGAGGAGTCACTATGCAAAAAACTTTGATGGTGCAAATAAGAGAAGGCCAAAAATATAGTAAATTGTGGCCAGATCGTATTGAATTAGCTCCTATTTTTATAGAACGCCGAGTTATTAAAGCGACGCAATTGGCAATGCTAGTCATGCCAGCTTTGGCATTAATAAGTATGCTTGTTCAAATTCAATATTTTGGTGCCGATTATTTACCGCAAGCTTTGGCATGTAGTTTGTTCTTTTTATCTTTACCTGTTCAAGGCTTGTTGTGGTTAGGTAAACGTTCAGATACTGATTTACCGCCTAGTTTGGCAAGTTGGTATCGTGAAATAGAAGTTAAAATGCAAGAAAATGGCCATCAACCTAAAATTAGCAGTGCAAGGCCTAAATACTTTGAACTCGCAAGTTTATTGAAAGAGATGTTCGATAAAATGGACAGGGCTTTCACCCGAGATATGTTATAAATTTTATAAATGAATTATCAAATTAATATAAAAAATCCCCATCGCAATAGCATGGGGATTTTTTATGGCAGATAATTATTTAAGTGGGTTGAAATAGCTTTTAAAGATTTTGTGCATAATGGTAAAGCGACTTTAAAATAGTTAATTTTTTATCATCACCGTCATGTTCATGTACTAAGTTTTCAAGCGTTAACATAAAGTCTTGCGCATCAATAGAAGGCTGATCATCTCCATTCATAATTTTATCTTTACAATAGATACGCCATGTATCTAACTCATGGGATTCAAGTGTTTCAGGCCAGTTACGAGCGCGATATCTAAAAAATAAAGTTTCAAACTTTTTATCTTCAAAATCTAATTGCAAATTACCTAAATGTTCAGGTTTAGTCTCATGGATCACCTCAAATAACTGTTTGTCATTACGTGAAGTGAAACCGTTATATAATTGATAATCAGGGTTTGTGGTTTCGCCAAAATCTCTTTGCTCGGAAAATACATCAATCACTTTTTGTCTTAGAGCCGAGTCAGCTTTTAAATTAGCCAGATTTTTTAAACATTGCTCTCTATCTATACCCAAACGTTGTGCGTTTTCAGGTAATAAAGTTTTTGCAGGAGCAACAACAGGGCATTTATTTATATGAACTAACTTTAAGCCGATAGGTAATTCATCTGGAGACAAATCAGCTTTTGGCGTATATAAACGTTTTTGTATTTCTTGTGCACTTAACTCAAGTAATGGAGTAGGGTCGTAAGTTAAGTTATAACAAATGACCGCATTTTTATTGACTGGATGGAACGCCATAGGTGCCATCCAACTTGTACAACCTTGAGTAGAAGGGATCATAGATGAAGTATGCACAATAGGCGTCATATTATGAATATCTATCAGCTCTGCTACTTGTTTTTTAGTTCTTAAATTAAAAATGAACTCATATAATTTAGGTTGTTTTTGCTTTATAAGCTTAGCCAACTCTATCGTCGCTAAAACATCTGATAATGCATCATGCGCTGCGGCATGCTCAATACCATTGGCTTTAGTCAGCTCTTCTAATCTAAAACTTGGACTACCATCTTCTTTAGTTGGCCAATTGATGCCTTCGGGGCGAAGTGCATAACAGGCTCGCACTAAATCAATTATATCCCATCGGCTATTACCGTTTTGCCATTCACGTGCATATGGGTCAAAAAAGTTACGATATAAAGTATAACGTGATACTTCATCATCAAAACGGATACTGTTATAACCCGCAACACACGTTTTGTTAACACTGAATTCATCATGAATTTTTTTAATAAATTCAGCTTCAATTAAACCATGTTTCTGTGCATGTTGCGGTGTAATACCTGTAATTAAACATGCTTCTGGGTGCGGCAAAAAATCAGGCGCAGGTTTACAATAAATAATAAGTGGTTCACCAATAATATTTAAATTAAAATCGGTGCGAATGCCCGCAAATTGGCTCGGACGATCTTTTTGAGGGTTAGCCCCAAAAGTTTCATAATCGTGCCAGTAGATAGTGTTTTGTGGCGGGGTATCGTTAAATGTGTCCATAATGCTCTTTTATTATTGGCTTTTTTACAGCTATATCTATGGTGATGATTATAACCGTAAATTTAAAAGAAGTATGTATTGAGCTAATTTAGCTGGGGAATTTAGTCACGCTTACCTGCAGGTAATAATCTCCCTTCAAATGTATTTGCGAAAAAAGTTTAAGGCCGCAACTACTAGCTACGTCGCCTATGTGCATCCATGGAAGGCTTTCGAAATCTTTTAATTTTCAATACTACTTCCAATACTATTTTCTCCACAGATTCTCCTAATTTGGTTGTTATTCTCACCATACTTTAGATTTTAAGAACTGTGGGGGGTATCTTTCCTTTACTCTTATTTAAATCAAGGTACTCGGATTAAAAATGTATCTCTCCTATTTTTTACGATATTACATTAGACCAATTATTAAATGTGTGCTTTATCGGGATGGAATTTACAGGTTTAAGGAATAACAAAATTAAAAGGCTATCAATTCAGATTGGCTAAGTTGGGAAAGTAAAAATGAAAAAATTAATAACAGGTTTAATGTTAAGTGGTTTACTAATGGGAGTTTCAAGTGCTGCAAGTGCTAAGTGTCATGTTAATCTTGAAATTAAAAACGCTAGTTCTGTAAGTAAAAATATCAAAGTATTAAGCTCATACTGGAAAGCGACAAAGAGAGATACACGATTAACAGCGGAACCTAATGAAATGCTAGCTCAGGGTGAAAGTTGGTCAACGGGTGGTACGATTGGTATTAAAAAATGTGACTCTAAGGGCAGAAAGCATACAGCTAAATTTTCTTATGTTTGTTGGAACCCTTACGGGCAAGCTCAAACTTTTTACCCATCAATTACTTTTAAAGACGGTGGTCGCCATATAAACGCGAAATATGTTGTTCATACTTGTGGTCGCGGTACTTGGACTCATTCATAAAAAACAGTTTAAAGATTGGCGACAGGTTACTTATTATCGTAATTGGAGTTGAAAAGAGGGTGCTGTACCATCTTAAACACCTAAGTCCAGGTAACATAAGGGTTATATTATCTTAAGAATGACCCTGAAGAAGTGGACTCTATTATAACTATCCGTGGTAGAAATAAGTAATTTAAATGCTAGAACAACGCCAAGATTTTGATGAAATAGATACTAACTACCCACATATTCAAAAAGTAATTGAAGCACATTGGGATGATTAGTAATAATGAGTTGATTCAATAATCAGTCAATCCTTTATTTGATTGGCTGATTATTATTTATATCAATTAGGTTTAAATTATTCATAACCTGAAACGATAAATAAAGAAGACCACGTTAGCTTAATTCATATTCACAGTGGCGCTATTACCATTACCTACTTGCATAACATGCATATTACCAGACACCGTTTGATTAACTATAAGGCTGTTACTTAAACCACTTTGATGTACGTTGAGATATGAATTACTTGCAGTTTGATTAATCTCTAGTGTCGAATCTGAAGCATCTTGCCAGTAATCTAAACTATTATTATCACCAAATTGAGTGATTGTTAGACTGTTATTACTACCGATAGTTGCTCCTGAAATATTATTAAAGGCACCATCTTGATTTGCCGAGATCATATTTGAATCAGCGCCATCAGATGCAGAAATATCTAGGTTATTATTATTACCGCCTTGCATTACATTTATTGAATTTCGGTATCCTGTAAATGTATTGATATTGACATTACTTTCATGACTAAATTGATCTACATGTGAGCTATTCTGCTCACCAAAATCATGATTAATATTTACATTACTCATCATGCCATTTTGAAACACCATAGTATTACTATTCAATTCATTTTGAAAAATGTTTGTACTATTGCTTTCACCTGTTTGGTGAACTTCAGCATGTGACTGAAATGAATTTACATCTTGATTCACATTAACATGATTATTCAAGTTATCCTGGTTAATCCAAGTATTATTCATCGTGCCTGATTGCATA
>Ga0209396_1000395_pt1 | contig 53314 bp, 48 predicted proteins | sample GOMGulsemesocosm_6_FD_184638 | JGI IMG/M metagenome (GOLD analysis project Ga0209396, IMG submission 184638) | Methane-oxidizing microbial communities from mesocosms in the Gulf of Mexico - GOM8C Gulf of Mexico (SPAdes) (version 2) | ecosystem: Environmental > Aquatic > Marine > Cold seeps... | reverse complement strand
TAGGCGAATAAAACGCTATATACACAACCACTATTTCCTGTAATCTTTATTACAGGTATTTGTGTAAATCTGCAGTTAAGTCCGCTAGAATGCGTTTCTAACAATTCACTCAAACTACGCATTAACGCTCCATGACTTCAAACCCAAACATCATCCAGCTGCGCCCTTTATTTGATACGCTCGAAAACCTTGTGGGCTTGGTTCGTAGTAAGGAATGTCCAGCATTGGCTTATATTGAATCATCCGGTGTTGATGGCGCCATAACCGACTATGAATACGCCTTGTCTTTTTTGTATAGCTACCGCGGTAGCCGTGACACGTTTGCCTCTTACCGTCGTGAAGTTGAACGACTATTACAATGGGCCTGGTTTGTTCAGGAGCGCTCGTTAACAGAGCTTAAACGGGCTGACATTGAAGCCTATATCGATTTTTGCCAACAGCCTGCATTAAACTGGATCGCCAACAAAACGGTGTCTCGTTTTGTTGAAAAACAAGGCAGCCGTGTCGCAAATGAGGAATGGCGGCCTTTTGTCGTTAAAAAATCTCGTCAAAACCCAAATTCAGATGTACGAGACTTTTCTCTGTCACCTAAAGCATTACAGGCCGTTTTTGCCATTCTTGGCAGCTTTTATACCTACCTCATTCAGGAAGAATATACCGAATCGAACCCGATCGCCCTGATACGACAAAAAAGTAAATACCTGCGCAAACATCAACAAAAGGATAAAATACGCCGCTTGACTGATCTGCAATGGTCCTATGTTGTAGAAACGGCAGAAATGCTCGCCAATGACGATCCTGCGCAACATGAGCGCACTCTTTTTGTTATCCAGGCTCTTTACGGTATGTATCTACGTATTTCAGAGCTTACAGTTACCGAACGTTGGATGCCAAAAATGGGCGATTTCAGCATGGATCTCGATGGTAATTGGTGGTTTACCACCGTGGGCAAAGGTAATAAAGAGCGAGACATTTCAGTTAGCGACGCTATGCTGGGTGCACTCAAGCGTTATCGTGCCTTTTTGGGGCTATCGACCTTGCCTTCGCTGGGCGAATCGACGCCACTGGTACACAAAACACGCGGTCGTGGCGGTATAAGTAGTACACGTCAGATCAGGAATATCGTGAAAAATTGTTTCGATCAATCTATCATGCGCATGAAACAGAAAGGTCATGATGATCAGGACGTCGAACTGCTGAAGTCCGCAACGGTGCACTGGTTACGCCATACCGGAATTTCTGATGACGTTAAACACCGCCCAAGGGAGCATGTGCGGGACGATGCCGGTCATGGTTCAAGTGCCATTACCGACAAGTACATTGACGTAGAAATGCGTGAGCGACATCGCTCAGCAAAAAACAAAACAATAAAGCCAGAGCTTTAATAACAATAAATTAGAAGGTATTTCTACAAATTACGTTAAGTAATTATAGTCACGCTATGACACAGTTATTTATTAAAAATATCCCCTATCAAGTGAGCACTGAACAGCTGTTCGAGCGCATCCGTCACTTACCACGCCCGGTATTGCTTGATAGTAGCTTTGACAGCAATGGAACACAGCGCTTTGATATTATGAGCGCTGATCCAGTTGCCACTTTGATTACCAATGAGTCGGGTACCCTGCTCCATAACAGCACTGGTGACCATAAAAAAACAGAAAGTCCTTTTGCTCTGATAAAAGAACAATTGGCAGAATTGGGTGAAGCTGACAGCGGTAACATCGAGCTCCCCTTTCATTGCGGTGCATTAGGCTATTTCAGTTACGATCTTGGTCGGGTCATCGAAGAGTTACCTGCAACAGCGGAACATGATGTATCTATCCCGCTCATGGATCTTGGCATTTATCTATGGGCCCTGATTCGTGACCACAAGCTTAAGACGACTTACTTTATTGCGCATCCAGCCTGTAGCGAGGAACAGCGTTTGGCCATGCTGACTCTCGCTATAGAAGAGCCTGCAGCCCAGCCAAAACCAGACTTCAAACTAACCTCTGAATTCAGCTCCAATATGACGGTGGCTGAATATAAAGAGAAATATCACCACATCATCGACTACATCAAAGCCGGTGACTGTTATCAGGTTAATCTGGCACAACGTTTTAAAGCGGGTTATCAGGGCGATGAGTGGTTTGCTTACCAGCACCTTAGCCAGCGTACTGATGCGCCCTTCAGTGCCTACATGAAAACTGAAAATTACGCGCTTGTTTCGTTGTCGCCTGAACGTTTCATTGAGGTCAAACAGGGTTTTGTAGAAACAAAACCAATCAAGGGCACACGCCCAAGAGACAAGGATCCCGAGAAGGACCGCCAGTTTGCGCAGCTGTTGAAGAACAGCACCAAAGATCGCGCAGAAAACCTGATGATTGTTGATTTATTACGCAACGATCTCAGCAAGGCTTGTGAGCTAGGCAGCGTATCAGTACCTAAACTGTTTGATATTGAAGGCTACACCAACGTACATCATTTGGTGAGTACGGTGCAGGGCAAATTGTCCGCTGACAAAGATGCTGTGGATCTACTCGAGGGTAGCTTCCCGGGAGGCTCCATTACTGGCGCCCCAAAACTGCGCGCTATGGAAATTATTGAGGAGCTAGAACCACACCGCCGCACTGCCTACTGTGGCAGCATTGCTTATATCGATTGCAACGGCAACATGGACAGCAGCATTCTGATCCGCACATTGGTCTGCCATGATAGTCAGATTTATTGTTGGGGTGGTGGCGGCATCGTTGCCGATTCAGACGCTGATAAGGAATATTCTGAAACGCTGGTGAAAGTTTCCCACCTGATGGAAGGTCTGGCCTGATCAGGCCGCCTCCATTAAGGCCTTTCTCAAGCATATAAGTACCACCGTGACCAAACACTCTTCTATTCATCCCACCATTGAGACATTACGGTCACATTTCATTAGCCGCTGCCACCACACCCCTGCCCCGATTCGTCACCCTGAATCCCTGGCGTTTAAAACGCGTTTCAAGGGCCATTACACCGCAGCAGCTGTTTTAATTCCTGTTATTCCCGGCCCAACGGGGTTGGAAATATTGTTAACCGAGCGTGCACACCACCTACGTCACCATCCCGGCCAAATCAGTTTCCCGGGGGGGCGTAAGGAAATAACCGATACCTCACTTGAAAACACCGCATTACGTGAAAGCCTTGAGGAAATCGGCCTTGACGCTAAAAAGGTACAAGTACTAGGGCGATTAGGCGATTATTATACGGTTAGCGGTTATCAGGTAACGCCGATTATTGGCATTATCGAAGAATCTTTTCAGCCTCAACTGGATGAGGAAGAAGTCTGTCGTTTACTTTCTGTTCCTCTTGATTTTTTGATGGCCCGTGACAATTTTACCCTTCAGGAAACGCTCTACGATAATGAGGTCCGTCATTATTATTCAGCAACCTATGAAGACAATGTCATTTGGGGTGTGACCGCGGGTATTATTGTCGCTTTATATGAAGCGTTACTAACAAATCACCTTGATTAAGGCCATTGCCAGGCCGACCACAAATTGCATGGCTGACTCAAGGTAAGGTATGATTCCGCATCTGAAAAATTACAGGCTAACGTTTGTGTTAATGCCTGATCTGATAGCCCTCCGAGCCATCGGACAATACAATTTACGGAAAAAATAATAATGTCGAAAAGCGTAACACAGGCACTTTTTCATAATTTTTTGGGCTCCGCACCGGTCTGGTATAAAAAGACTATCATAGCCTTTTTATTATTAAACCCGCTTTGCTTTATTTTGCTTGACCCCTTCGTTACGGGCTGGCTATTAATTGCTGAATTTATTTTCACCTTGGCAATGGCGCTAAAATGCTACCCCCTGCAGCCTGGTGGTTTATTGGCCATCCAGGCTGTTGCTATGGGCATGACCAGTACCCAAGCCGTTTTTGACGAAACAATTGCTAATATTGAAGTGCTGTACCTGCTCATATTTATGGTGGCTGGCATTTACTTCATGAAAGACTTGCTGCTGTACGTATTCACCAAAATTTTGGTCAAAGTAAAATCAAAAATGGTGCTGTCGCTACTGTTTTCACTGGTTGCAGCCGTTCTATCAGCCTTTCTTGACGCGCTAACCGTAACGGCTGTTTTAATTAGTGTCAGTGTCGGTTTTTATACTATTTACCACAAGGTTGCTTCGGGTAAGAAAGTAAGTCACGAGCATGATCACAGTGAAGATACCAGCCTGCATGAATACCACCGTAGTGATCTGGATAAATTCAGATCTTTCTTGCGTAGCTTGATGATGCATGGCGCCGTGGGTACAGCGCTGGGCGGTGTATGCACCTTGGTTGGTGAACCGCAAAACCTTCTCATTGCCAAGGTGGCTGGTTGGGAGTTCGCAGAGTTTTTTATTCGTATGATGCCGGTGACCATGCCAGTACTCGCCGCGGGCCTTCTAACAGTGGTCGTTCTTGAAGCCACAGGCTGGTTTGGCTACGGAGAAAAACTACCTGCTGAAGTACGTAGTATTCTGGAAAATGTTGATGCTGAGCATGATGCTAATCGTACTAAGCGCCAAAAAGCAGCCCTGTTAGTTCAAGGTGCTGTAGCGATATTTTTAGTTCTTGCGCTAGGTTTCCACCTTGCTGCTGTAGGTATTATCGGCCTCACCGTCATTGTGCTGTTAACGGCCATGAACGGCATTGTTGAAGAACACCAGATCGGCAAGTCCTTCGAAGAGGGCCTTCCCTTCACTGCCTTATTGGTTGTGTTCTTTGCCATTGTGGCGGTGATTCACGAACAACACCTGTTTAATCCGATTATTGCTGCAGTACTGGAAATGGATGAGGCGGTACAACCCGGCATGTTCTTTATTGCCAACGGTGTGTTGTCAGCTATCAGTGACAACGTCTTTGTAGCAACAGTTTATATTAACGAAGTGAAACAGGCGCTGGATGCCGGCACCATCAGTCGTGAACATTTTGAGCTACTGGCTATTTCCATTAATACCGGTACCAATCTCCCCAGCGTCGCAACGCCAAATGGTCAGGCGGCCTTCCTGTTCCTGCTGACATCGGCGCTAGCACCGTTAATTCGCTTGTCCTACGGTCGTATGGTAATTATGGCAATGCCCTACACGATTGTGCTGTCGATAGTGGGTTATTTGGGCGTTACTTATATGCTTTAATTTCTGGAAATAACACACAAAAAAAGCGCTGACAGAAACCTGCAGCGCTTTTTTTTGTAGCTACGGAAATTTGATTTAACTGCTGACAGGCTCGCCCTCACCTACTAGACTTTCACCGCTCTGATCCAATTCCAGCCACAGGCATTGACCACTGGCCTTTTGTAATTGCTCAAGTGTCTTCTGGTGCTCTGACAGCTCCTCATCACTAGCACGCAGCACTTTTAATGGTCGCCGCTCAGCACTGACACGGTTAATACTTCTTTGACCACCCGCACTGCTCTCATCATCAGCATTCAATCGCAGCGCCGTTTGGCCGCCGGTCATTAACAGGTAAACGTCAGCTAGAATTTCCGCATCAAGCAAAGCGCCGTGCAAATCACGCGCTGAGTTATCGACACCGTAACGTTTACACAGCGCATCCAGATTGTTTTTTTGGCCCGGATGCTTTTTGCGCGCCATCACAATGGTATCGATGATGCCGCAAATCGTATTTACCTTAGGATAGCCCTGGTTCAGCAATCTGAATTCAGTGTCCATAAAGCCCACATCAAAGGGCGCGTTGTGAATAATTAATTCCGCGCCACTAATGAACTCTAAAAACTCTTTAGCGATATCCGCAAACACCGGTTTATCGGCCAGAAACTCCGAGGTGATGCCGTGTACTTCGGCAGCGCCATCATCAATTTCGCGTTCCGGGTTGATGTATTGATGGTAATGCCGGCCGGTCAGTTTACGCCCGATCAATTCCACACAACCAATTTCAATAATACGGTGGCCCTGAGTATGCTCCAGGCCGGTGGTTTCCGTATCTAATACAATCTGACGCATCATTATGTCCTGTTAACGTGCCAACACCTGATCAACACCTTGATTAGCAAGCTCATCAGCAATTTCGTTTTCCCGGTGACCACTGTGTCCCTTCACCCAGTGCCAGTCGATAGTATGTTTGGCGCATTCTTCATCAAGCTGCTTCCAAAGATCAACGTTTTTCACCGGCTTTTTGGCCGCAGTTTTCCAGCCCTTTTGTTTCCAGCCAGTTATCCAGCTGGTAATGCCGTTTTTTACGTATACCGAATCGGTCGTGAGGATGACGTCACAGGACCGCTTCAGACTACGCAGGGCTTCAATCACTGCCATCATTTCCATGCGATTATTCGTGGTGTCTAACTCGCCGCCAAACAGGGATTTTTCTTTACCCTGATAGCGTAATAGTGCGCCCCAGCCACCCGGACCAGGATTGCCTTTACAGGCGCCATCGGTGAAAATTTCAACAGCTGTCGAGGAGGTCGTCAAAGGAACAGGTTCTCAGGTTATTGCTGGGGCGAATCATCAAGCGTTTTTATACTGCGCGTCGTTGGTTCGGTTACAGGGAACGTCAAAACGCGCCGCTTATGTTTAGTTTCATGCAACGGCATCATACCTACCGTTTGTTTGCGCGCAACGATGGCATACGTGCTGCCAAAAAAGCAATTATATTTTCGGCCAAGTTGCTCGATTTTACTGTTACTGCCATTCCCCTGAGTGCTGTTAAAGGGTGCTCGGAAAAAGCCATAGTGTGTATGCTCCACCTTAAAGCCCAGCAGCTTTAGCCAGTCATTCAATCTTATCCATGATCGATAACAACCACTCCAGGGCGCCCTACTACGTGGTGTGAGCGTTTTTCGCACACCCATTAAGCTCCAGGGATTAAAAGCCAATACAAACAACTGACCGCCAGAGGTTAAGGCTCGATGGGCCTCGCGTAAAACATGGTGAGGGTCACGGGTATACTCCAATATATGATGAAGAATCACCACATCCTGCGAGCTGTTAGCAATCGGCAAATAACAGGGTTCCAGTAACACATTACAGTTAGGTTGAGGGTACTGATTGTCATCGGTACTGCTGATTTGCGCAAAGGTCTGGTTAGGTATAGAGGACTTTTCAAACAGAGGCTCGCAGCCGGCAATACTAAGTTGTAATAGCTGCACACCCAGCTTGCGTTCCAACAAAGGCGTCAACAACGCCTTCTCATGCTTAATTAACGCTTGGCCGAGCGGTTGCTGCTGCCAAAGCTGCCAATCCGCCTGGTTTTGAACTATTGAGCGAGACCGTTGACCAAAGAGCTTCATCATTATTTGTCGCCACCATGGATTGTTGCGCTCAAAATAGCGAGATCGTTAGTGTGAGCAGCTTTATAGCCATTCGTTTAAAAGTCTCGGATAGTAAATAAGCGCGCTGTTCACTATTATACGCCTTCGAGAAATATTCTGAATTGAGTTATAGAAATCTATGTTAAGTATCACCCCAATACCTGCCTTTAACGATAACTATATCTGGCTGCTGCAGCGAGCCGAAACCGATCGAGCGGTAGTGGTCGATCCTGGTCAGGCAGAACCAGTATTAGCCTATTTACAGACACATGGACTAACGCTTGAAGCCATTTTCGTTACCCACCATCATCATGATCATGTGGGCGGCATTGAACAATTGCTGGCAAATACACCGGTTCCTGTTTTTGGCCCGGTAAACCCCGCCATAAAAAACATCAGCAAAACTCTATCCGAAGGCGATGAAATACAGGTACTGGATGAAACCTTCCGGGTACTGGAAGTGCCGGGGCATACGCTCGATCATATTGCCTATGTAAGTGATAAGCCTGAGCAGCCTCTATTGTTCTGCGGTGACAGCCTGTTTTCAGCAGGTTGCGGCCGTTTATTTGAGGGCACGGCTGAGCAGATGTACCACTCATTACAAAAATACACCGCGTTGTCACCAAAAACCGATATTTTCGCGACTCACGAATATACACTGGCCAATCTTGATTTCGCCATTGCCGTTGAACCAGAAAATCAAGCGCTGCATGATTACCAGAAACAATGCCTACAACTACGTGAAGATAGTGAACCCACCCTGCCCACAACTCTTAAGCAGGAACTTGCTATTAACCCCTTCTTACGCAGCAGCGAAACAAGCCTAAAACATAACGTCAGCAGCCATTTTTCTCTACCATTGACTGAGCCTGTAGACGTCTTTCGCCATACCCGTCTCTGGAAAGATAAATTTTAGCGGCTACTCTTATGAGTAGTTTTTAAATTTACACCCGGGTATAACCTCAAGAATTTCAAACCACTCCTTGAAAATAAAAGCCTTATAATCAATATGTTAAAGAATAAACTTAATTTCTTACTTGCTTCTGCATGTATTGGGTCTGTTATCACTCTGAGCAGCTGTGCAATTCAGGAATCAACCGATCAAGCGAACCCGGGCGATGATCTTCAGGTGATGCGCGATAAACTCGAAGCTACGACTGTGGGTATCGCAGACCAAGCCGAAACGACTACTGACACTGGGTCAATAAGTCTCACCGACACCCAAGAAGCCCCTGTTGGAGATGTCTGGGCTCGCCTGCGTAGTAATTTTAGTTTTGATTTAGAGATTGATAATAAAGCCATCCGCCAACAGCGTAACTGGTACGCTAAACACCCTGAATATTTTGAGCGAGTAGCTCGCCGTGCCGAGCGTTATTTGTATCATGTTGCTAATGCCATTGAGGTGCAGGACATGCCCGCTGAGCTGGCGTTATTGCCTATAGTAGAAAGTGCCTACGACCCCTTCGCCTATTCACATGGGCGTGCTTCGGGTATGTGGCAATTTATTCCTGGTACAGGAAAACACTTTGGATTAGAACAAAACTGGTGGTATGACGGCCGCCGTGACGTGGTGAAATCCACAGAAGCCGCACTTAAGTATTTAAATCAGTTACATAAACGTTTTGATGGCGACTGGTTATTGGCACTGGCTGCTTATAATTCTGGGGGTGGCAATGTGAATAAAGCCGTCAGAAAAAATCGTAACCGCGGCAAACCAACAGATTTCTGGTCGTTGCAATTACCGAAGGAAACCGAAGCCTACGTACCAAAAATGATTGCCTTGGCACAAATTCTTAAAGATCCACAACGTTACGGTGTGGAGTTTCCGAAAATTGCCGATCAGCCCTACTTTGCGACTGTCGATGTGGGCTCTCAAATCGATCTTGCTCAGGCTGCCGATCTTGCCGGCATTAAACTCGATGAACTGTACCTGCTTAACCCCGGGTTTAACCAGTGGGCAACCAGCCCGGATGGTCCGCATCAACTGAATGTGCCAGCCAAAAATGCAGAAAGCTTTAGCCTCAAGCTAGCTCAGTTACCAAAAGAGAAACGTATTAACTGGGTACGTCACATCATTAAATCTGGCGATACGTTAAGCACAATTGCTGCTCGATATCGTACGACTAGCAAGGCTTTACGTCAGATAAACGATATACGTGGCAATAACATTCGGGCTGGAAAACCATTGTTTGTACCCGTTGCCAGTATGGGTTCTGAGCAATATGTACTAAGCGCAACCGAGCGCTTGAATAGCAAACAAAACCGCACCTCACTTTCCAACCACGTAAAACAAACGTACATTGCTCAATCAGGTGACAGTTTTTGGAAAATAGCCCGTCGCTACAACGTTAATACCCGCGATGTGGCACGTTGGAATAACCTTGGCACCACCGACACGTTGCGCGTCGGACAAAAGCTGGTTATATGGAGTAAAGTGGAAAAAACTGCAGGCAACAGCCGCCAGTTAATTCGAAAAGTAGGTTATAAGGTTCGAACTGGCGATTCGCTGGCCCGTATTGCGCAGAAGTTTAATATTAAAATCAGCGATATTGAGAACTGGAACAGCATTAATCGTAAAAAGTACCTGCAGCCGGGGCAGTCTTTGAAATTATACGTGGATGTTACTCGCGCCAGCTTATAACGAAAGTAGGTCATAAAATGGCGCGCTAATCTTCTTTGCTGTCATCAGCACCTGATTGCGCTTCATTTTTTTTATCGCTTTTAGTACGACCGTTTCTTGCCCTGTGAGTCAGGGTTTCATCAACACTACGTTGCAACCATTTAAAACCACTCTCCATATAATCAAGCCCCACCAGCACAGCGACAGTAAGCAGCGCCAACAAAATGCCTAATATATGGTGCCCTACACCAACCACCACACCAATGGCTGCCAATATCCAGATAACAGCAGCCGAGGTAACACCCAGCACCACACCGTCACGGGCAATAATCACACCAGCACCGAGAAAACCAACGCCGGTAACTACCTGACCAATGATTCGAGATGGATCAGAAACAACCGTCGTAGTAGAAACAAGCTCCGTTGCGGCATAAGACATAGCAATAAATATATAAGTAGCGAGGCAAATCAACGAGCTAGTGCGAATGCCAACCGCCTTGCCCATAATTTGTCGTTCGAGTCCGATGATTGAACCGGCCAGCAGCGCACTGCCAATGCCGCCCCACTCCAACGGTATGACACTTAAAACGGCTTCCATAACATAAGGCCTGTTTTGGAGTCTGGATTTATTTGCTGCACTTTCTTTTCTGCGGACTGATAATGACGTCTGACAGATCTTTTTTGCCAATCCGCTGTCATTAACACTCCATATAATTCTATTTTAGGCCGACTAAACTTGTTACGCGACCAGAGATTCCCACTTTTCCTGCTGTGCTTTACCCTGTTACTGGTGTCACCAGTCTTTTCAGTCGCCGCCGACGTCACCAAGGCCCACGGTATTGCCCTGCACGGAGAGCCTAAATACCCTGCCGATTTTCAGCATTTTGATTATGTAAATCCTGACGCGCCTAAAAGTGGCAGTGTCCGACTAATGGGCAGCGGCACCTTTGATACTCTGAACCCCTACACGCTCAAAGGCATCAGCCCCTTTATGTCACCAGGTTTCTCCAAATGGGGTGTTTTTGAGTTAAACGAACCGTTAATGGTGGGCACGGGTAATTATTCACCCTCCGGCGACGAAGCCCAGACGGCCTATGGTTTGATCGCCGAAAGCATTGAATACCCGACTGATCGCAGCTGGGCTATTTTTAAACTGCGCCCCGAGGCACGTTTTCACGATGGCAGAGCCATTACCGTGGAAGATGTGATTTTTTCTTTCCACACCTTGATAGAGCACGGTCACCCACGTTTTGCTCAGGCTTTTCAGGATGTGGCAAAAGTTGAAAAGTTGGCACAGGGACGCGTTAAATTCACATTCAAACCAGGTGATACCCGTGCCCTACCGTTACGAGTTGGCGAATTACCGGTATTATCCAAGGCCTTTTGGCAGGGCCAGGATTTTGAAAAATCATTACTCGAACCACCGCTGGGCAGTGGTCCCTATCGGCTAACCTCTTTTGAGCCCGGGCGCAGAGTCGTGTTTGAACGGGTAAAAGACTACTGGGGAAAAGACCTGCCGGTTAACCAGGGGCGTTACAATTTTGATCAGGTCAGTTTTGATTATTACCGCGATTTACACGTAGCCTTCGAGGCCTTTAAATCCAACGAATTTGACGTTTACCGTGAATATATTTCCAGCAACTGGGCGACCGGGTATGACTTCCCAGCCTTACAGCAAGGACGTGTAAAAAAACTGGAGATTGACCACAGTATTCCCACCGGTTACCAGGCATTTTTCTTTAATACCCGCCGTGAAATCTTTAACGATGTTCGCGTACGTGAGGCCATTGGCTTGATGTTTGATTTTGAGTGGTTAAACCGCTCACTGTTTTTTAACGCCTATGCACGCAACAAGAGCTTTTTTCCCAATACTGAGTTAGCCGCTAATGGCCTGCCAAGCGTCGAGGAACTAGCGCTGCTAGAGCCTTATCGCGAGCAATTACCTACAGCGCTTTTCACAAACGCTTTCAAACCACCTGTCACCAACGGCAAAGGAATCCTGCGCCAGCAGCAACGCCAGGCACTGAAACTGTTGAAAGAGGCTGGCTGGAAGCTTAAAAACAACCAAATGACTCATCTTCAAAGTGGTGAAACTCTGAGCTTTGAAGTGCTATTTGATCAGCCCAGTTTTGCCAAAGTGCTGCTGCCCTTTAAACGCAATCTTGAGCGTATCGGTATCGATATGCGACTACGAAATATTGATAGAACCCAGTTTAAAAACCGCGTCAATCACTTTGATTTTGATATGATTGTTGAGGTATTGGTGCACGGTTTATCACCCAGTTACGAGCTGAATCTGTACTTCCATTCTGAGCAAGCTAACACCCCGGGGGCGCTAAATTACAGTGGCGTTCGTCATCCTGTGATCGATGAACTGGTGGATAAAATCATCGGCGCTCCATCACGGCAACAGCTTTTAAATGCCAGTCGAGCACTGGATCGCGTTTTACTCTGGCATCACTACACCATTCCGCAATATCATCTGTCATACCATCGCATTGCGCATTGGAATAAATTTGGTCGCCCTGCCATTTCACCACCCTACACCTTTAATTTCAGGGACTGGTGGATCGATGAAAAAAAGACCACGACATTAACAACTCCCTAATTCTAAATGGAAGCAATTGAATGCCTCTAGTTAAAAGCTTTGCCTATGCCGCAATTCTTGTGTGCACCCTGCTGAGCAGCAGTTTTTCTGTTGCACAAAGCAAGCCTGTACATGCTTTAGCAATGCACGGCAGCCCTAAATATCCTGCCGACTTCACTCACTTTGAGTATGCCGATCCGACAGCCAAAAAGGGTGGTGAATTACGACTGGCAGCCGTCAGCAGTAGTGGCTTTGATAGCCTGAATCCTTTTATCATCAAGGGGGTACCCGCCGCAGGGCTGACCTTGTTGGGGCGCAGTTATTTCTACGATTCGTTAACCACACAGGCCGATGATGAACCCTTCACACAATACGGGTTAATAGCAGAACGAGTGCAGATGCCAGCAGATCGTTCCTGGGTGATTTTTCATATTAATCCCAAGGCGCGCTTCCATGATGGCAAAACCATTACCTCTGAAGATGTGTTGTACACCTTTGAATTACTCACCACGAAGGGCCACCCACTCTACGCGGCTTATTACCATGATGTTGTAAAAAGTGAGGCACTGGATGAGCTAACGGTAAAATTCAGTTTCCGCAATGGTGACAACAAAGAGCTGCCGTTAATTATGGGGCAACTGCCCGTACTGCCTAAACATTACTGGCAGGAGCGTGAATTCAATAAATCGTCGCTGGAAATTCCTGTTGGCAGTGGCCCTTACCGCATTGCATCGGTAGATCCAGGCCGCGCTATCGTTTATGAACGCAATAAAAATTATTGGGGTAAAGATATCGCGGTAAACCTTGGCCGTTATAACTTCGACACCATTCGTTATGATTATTATCGCGACAGCAATGTGGCGCTCGAAGCCTTGAAATCCAATGAATTTGACCTGCGAGTGGAGACCACTTCAAAAACCTGGCATAGCGCTTACACGGGACCACAGTTTGATAGCGGTGAGATGATTAAAGAAGAAATTGCCCACCAAAATCCAACAGGCATGCAAGGTTTTGTTTACAACACCCGTCGAGCGCAGTTTAGCGATCCTTTGGTACGTCAGGCTTTGGCCTATGCCTTTGATTTTGAATGGACCAACAAACAACTTTTTTATGGTGCCTATGCCCGCACGCAGAGTTACTTTTCCAACTCTGAACTCGCCTCCAGCGGTTTACCAAGCCCCGAAGAACTTGCGATTCTTGAACCCTTTCGTGATCAACTGCCTTCGGAATTATTTACACAACCCTACAAGCTACCAACAACAAAAGGCGACGGTAATATTCGTAGCAACCTGCGTCAGGCTCAGCATTTATTAAAACAGGCCGGTTGGAGCATTCAAAATAATCAGCTGACCAATAACAGCACTGGCCAGCTGATGAAATTTGAAATCATGCTGGTAACCCCTGAGTTTCAACGCATGGTGCTACCCCTGCGTAAAAACTTTGAGCGCTTGGGTGTTGAGGTGGATATTCGCGTCATCGATCCACAGCAGTATGTAAACCGTCTTAACAGCTTTGACTTCGATATGATCATTGGCAGCATGAGGCAATCCAGCTCCCCCGGTAATGAACAGCGCGATTTTTGGCACTCCAGTGAAGCCGAGCGTCCCGGCAGTCGTAACTGGATTGGCGTCAAAAATCCGGTCATTGATGAGCTGATTGATTTGGTGATCAGCGCCCCAGACCGAGAGGCTCTAGTGCATCGCACCCGCGCCCTTGATCGTGTATTGCTTTGGGGGCATTATGTGATTCCCCAGTTTCACAATCGTAGTTACCGCGTGGCCTACTGGGATAAATTCTCGCGACCACGAATCAGCCCAAAATTCTCACTTGGGCTGGATAATTGGTGGTCTAAAGCGGCACCTGACGCAACCGAAAAAGAATAATAAAAGCGTATGCAAGCCTACATCGTCCGCCGTCTGTTGTTGATAATTCCGACCCTGCTCGGGATCATGCTGATCAACTTTGCTGTTGTGCAAATTGCCCCCGGTGGTCCGGTTGAGCAAATGCTGGCACGTATGCAGGGGCTCGACAGCGGCGCCACCTCACGCATCGGGGGTTCAGCGCAAAGTGAAGTTCGCAGTATCAACGCCAGTGGCAGTCAAAATTCTAAATACCGCGGAGCCCAGGGGCTTGACCCCGAACTTGTAGAGAAAATCGAAAAGCTCTATGGCTTTGATAAACCCGCCCATGAGCGTTTCTGGTTGATGATAAAAAACTACGCCACCTTTGATTTTGGTGAGAGTTTTTTCCGCGATGCCAAGGTTACCGAACTGATCATTGAAAAGATGCCGGTATCCATTTCGCTGGGGCTATGGACCACCCTACTCGTTTATCTCATCTCCATCCCGCTGGGTATTCGCAAAGCAGTGAAACACGGCTCGGCCTTTGATGTGTGGTCCAGCTCGGTGGTGATTATCGGTTATGCCATCCCAGGCTTTTTGTTTGCTATTTTTCTCATCGTGTTTTTTGCCGGCGGCAGCTACTTCGACTGGTTTCCACTACGAGGGCTAACCTCACCTGACTGGGAACAAATGTCTGCTTTCGAGAAAATCGGTGACTATTTTTGGCATCTAGTCTTGCCCATTTGCGCCATGGTCATCGGTGGTTTTGCCACCCTCACAATGTTGACAAAAAATTCCTTTCTTGACGAAATCAACAAGCAGTATGTCATTACCGCCAGAGCCAAAGGTCTTGAAGAAAAACGTGTGCTATACGGCCATGTGTTCCGCAATGCCATGTTGATTATCATTGCTGGTTTTCCCGGTGCGGTCATCGAAATTTTCTTTACTGGTGCACTGCTGATCGAGGTGATTTTCTCTCTCGATGGTCTTGGTCTGCTGAGTTTCGAGTCGGTACTCAACCGTGATTACCCGGTATTCTTTGGTACGCTGTTTATTTTCACGTTGATCGGCATGCTGATCAAACTGGTCAGCGATATCACCTACTGTTTGGTTGACCCTCGTATCGACTTTGAGAGTCGCGACGTATGATCATCAGTAAGATCAAACTGAACCCGATCAACCAGCGTCGCCTGCAGCTCTTCAAAGCTCACAAACGCGGCTATTATTCCCTGTGGCTTTTCCTTGTCATTTTTCTGCTGACACTGGGCGCAGAATTCATCAGTAACGACAAGCCGGTAGTGGTTTATTTCGACAGTGACTTTTACATGCCGGTTTTCAAAATCTACCCGGAAACAGCCTTTGGTGGTGAGTTTGAGACAGAAGCGGATTATCGTGATCCCTTCGTCGAAGAACTGATTAATGAAAAGGGCTGGATGCTGTGGCCACTGGTACGTTACAGCTACGACACAATCAACTACGCGCTGGAGCAACCCGCACCTTCACCGCCCAGTGGTGAAAACTGGCTAGGCACCGACGACCAGGCACGTGATGTGTTAGCGCGGGTAATCTACGGTTTCCGAATTTCAGTGCTGTTCGGGCTGATACTGACACTAGTCAGCTCGGTTGTGGGTGTCATAGTTGGCGCTATACAGGGCTTCTATGGTGGAAAAATAGATCTGTTCGGACAGCGTTTTATTGAAATCTGGGGCAGCATTCCTCGCCTCTATTTGCTGATTATCCTCTCCAGCATCGTGATGCCAAATTTCTGGTGGCTACTGGCGATTATGCTGTTATTTAGCTGGATGGCGCTGGTGGACGTCGTGCGCGCTGAGTTCCTGCGCGGTCGTAATCTCGAATATGTGCGTGCCGCTCGAGCGCTGGGTGTTGCCAATCGCGATATCATGTACAAACACATTTTGCCCAACGCCATGGTCGCCACCATGACCTTCCTGCCCTTTATTCTCACGGGTGCCATCACTACCCTCACGGCATTGGATTTTCTTGGTTTTGGCTTACCACCCGGCTCGCCGTCATTGGGGGAATTAGTTGCTCAGGGTAAAGCCAACCTGCAGGCACCCTGGTTAGGCATTTCCGCCTTTGCTGTGTTATCGCTGATGCTGACCCTGTTGGTGTTTATCGGTGAAGCGGCTCGCGATGCCTTTGATCCTCGGAAGACCTTGTCATGACGGATAGAATCAACAACTTCCTTGAAGTCAAAGACTTATGCGTTGATTTCAAAAGCGATGACAGCATCTCGCATGCCGTTAAAGGCGTGTCATTTACACTGCAATACGGTGAAATTCTTGCGCTGGTGGGCGAATCCGGCTCCGGTAAATCAGTAACTGCTTTGTCCATTTTGCAACTGCTACCCTACCCGGCTGCTTCTCACCCAAGTGGACAAATTCTTCTGGAAAATGAAGATGTCTTGCAAATGAAGTCCGCTCGCCTACGGCAGATCCGAGGCAACCGGGTAAGCATGATTTTTCAGGAGCCCATGACCTCCCTGAACCCGCTGCACTGCATTGAGAAGCAAATTCGTGAGGTATTACTGCTGCACAGAGGTTTAAAAGGCTCAGCGGCGACAGATCGTGTTGTTGAGTTGCTAGAGTTGGTGGGTATTCCTAAACCACGCACGCGTTTGAAATCCTATCCACACGAGCTATCCGGTGGTCAACGCCAACGCGTGATGATTGCCATGGCACTGGCTAACGAGCCTGATCTGTTAATCGCCGACGAACCTACCACCGCACTTGACGTGACCATTCAGGCGCAAATTCTGAATCTGTTACTGGAACTGCGTGAAAAACTGGGCATGGCGATTCTGCTGATTACTCACGACCTTAATATCGTAAAGCGTTACAGTGATCGTGTCTGTGTGATGACTAATGGTGAAATTGTTGAGTGTGCTGATACCCCTCAATTGTTTCATAAACCAAAACACCCTTACAGCCAAAGTCTGTTAGGCGCTGAACCCTCTGGCAACCCGATACCCGTACATCCTGAAGCGGAGCTGATTCTGGCTACTCAAGCACTTAATGTCTGGTTCCCGATTAAAAAAGGTGTTCTGAATCGAGTCGTCGATCATGTTAAAGCGGCCAATGACATCAGCATCAAGGTTCATCAGGGCCAAACCCTGGGTGTCGTGGGTGAATCCGGCTCAGGTAAAACTACTCTAGGTCTCGCGCTGTTGAGGCTGATCCGAAGTGACGGAGAAATAAACTTCTTCGGTCAGTCAATCAATCAATTTAACCAGGATCGTATGCGCCCGCTGCGACGTGATATCCAGGTGGTTTTCCAGGATCCTTTTGGTAGCCTCAGTCCTCGTATGTCGATCGGTGAAATTATCGGCGAAGGCCTAAAAGTACACGAGGCGAATAATGTCTCTGGGCACGAGGCACGAATTATCACTGCGCTTGAAGAGGTGGGACTCCATCCCGAGACCCGTCACCGTTACCCCCATGAATTTTCAGGCGGCCAACGCCAGCGCATTGCAATTGCCAGAGCCTTAATTCTGAAACCACGCTTGATCATTCTCGACGAACCCACATCGGCATTGGATCGCACCGTACAGTGCCAGATCGTAGACCTGCTGCGTGACCTACAGGCCAAATATCAGATTAGTTATATCTTCATCAGTCATGACCTGGCCGTTGTGCGAGCATTAAGCCACGATATGATTGTGATGAAGGAAGGCCATGTGGTTGAGCAGGGTTCAGCCGAACAGCTGTTCAGCAATCCACAGCAACCCTATACACAAGCTTTGATCAGCGCCGCCTTTCAGTAATTACATCTGTTCAGGAAATCGTAATTAGTGCGCGCATTAGTTATACTTGCCGCCATTATTCGTTAGAGCCAATGGCTCTGTAATCAAACTAATTTCAACTACAAAGAAAGGACATAACATGGGTTTTCTTGCCGGTAAAAAGATTTTGATTGTTGGTGTTGCAAGCAAATTATCCATTGCTTCCGGCATCGCTGCCGCCTGCCATCGTGAAGGTGCCGAACTGGCCTTCACTTACCAAAACGAAAAACTCAAGCCACGCGTAGAAAAATTCGCAGCTGGCTGGGACTCAAACCTGATATTTCCATGCGATGTTGCCAGCGACGATGAAATCGAAGCGGTTTTCAAAAGCCTTTCCGAACACTGGGACGGCCTGGACGGCATCGTACACGCGGTAGGTTTTGCCCCTGCCCACGAACTGGACGGTAGCTACGTTGATGTAACAACCCGTGAAGGCTTCCGTATCGCTCACGACATCAGCTCCTACAGCTTTGTAGCCTTGGCTAAAGCCGGTCGTGAGATGATGAAGGATCGTAAAGGTGCTTTGCTAACACTGAGCTACCTGGGTGCTGAGCGCACCATGCCTAACTACAACGTGATGGGCCTGGCTAAAGCTAGCCTGGAAGCGAATGTGCGTTATATGGCTCGCGGCTTGGGACCAGAAGGTACTCGTGTTAACTGCATCTCAGCGGGACCGATTCGTACGCTGGCAGCCTCGGGCATCAAAAGCTTCCGTAGCATGCTCGATTACAACAAAAACCAAACCCCTCTACGCCACAACACCACCATTGATGAAGTGGGCGATGCAGCAGCGTTCTATCTGTCTGATCTTGCGCGCGGCATTTCAGGTGAAATCACCTACGTTGATGGTGGCTTCAACACCACGGCCATGGGTGATCTACCAGAATAAGTTTTTCACTCTTCTTGTCTGAAGTAACAAAAACAAAGCACAAAAAAGCCGCTGTTGCAGAAATGCAGCAGCGGCTTTTTTAATTCTTAATTTAAGCGCTTTGATTTAGAACTTTTCGATATCCGCATCAGCTCGAACAGCGCTTACAAACTCGCTGAGCTCCTGACGTCCGCTTTGCTGGGCAAGAATACGGCTCATCATCATTGCTTCTCGTTCAGCCATAGCATTTGCATTACCTTCGGTGACCTTATCAAGAGACATCACAACAAAGTCTCCCAGCTCTGTAATCAGGCTACCTGTTGTAGCTTTTTCGCCCTCAGGCTTGGGCAAGCTGAAGACTTGCTCGAGAATTTTAGCATCCACCGATGTCGCAACACGATTTATCGCTTCATGTCGTTGCAAAGGATAGCCGTAATCATCACTAGCCTGTTTCAGACTTTTACCGTCGCGTAGTTCAACCAGGACCTGCTCGCCTAGTTTCTGAGCGTTTTTCTGCGCTGCACGAGCTTTTAGTCTAGAAGCTATAACATCAGCAACTTCTTCTAAAGCGCGAGGTTTGGCGGGATTATACTGCTTTGCACGGATTACTATCACATGATCTTTGCTCAGCTCGATCAGGTCACTGTTATTACCTTCAGTCAGCAATTCATCACTGAATGCAATACGGCGAACCTTATTATGGCTGGCAATACCTGCGCCCTGCTCTCGATTGAAAAAGCCACTCGTCTGCAGTATTAACCCCAGGTTTTGGGCAGGTTCAGTCAAATCGCCAGCACTGAAGCTGTCGTTTTGTAACTCCTCAGCGGCCGCAACAAACTCTTCTTCAGCTTTACGGAAACGTAGCTCACTGCTCAGACGTTCACGCTCCTGCTCAAGGGATGGCGCCTGCGGAGTACGCAACTCTTCAAGACGGATCAAGTGATAACCAAACTCCGTTTCTACGACGTCAGAAACCTCACCCTCATTCAGAGCAAATAAAACATCATCAAATTCAGGTACAAAGGCACCTTTTTCAGAAAAGCCCAAGTCACCGCCATTTTCAGCGGAGCCAGAATCATCAGAATGGGCCTTGGCGAGTTCAGCAAAGTCTTCACCTTGACTAAGTTTTGTCTGCAGTTCAGTGATTAATGCTTCTGCTTCATCACTGCTACGCTCATCGGTAGTAATCAGGATATGTGCCGATCGACGTTCCTGTTGCTCAGCCAATACTGCCGTTTCCTGCTGATACAGCTGTTCCAACTCAGCATCATCAACTTCAATGTTGGCAGCAAAGTCAGCCTGTTTTAATTCCAGATATTCAATATTGAGACTTTCTTCGCTCATGTAAGCTGATTGATTTTCTTCGTAGAAGGCTTTTACATCAGCATCACTGATAGAGACATCATCCGCTAATTGAGCGGCTGAAATCTTCAGAAAGGAAAAATCTCTTAATTGGCGGTCAATACGTGCCAACAACTGTACTTCAGCAGGTGTTATAAAAGCTGAAGCAGCCAAACCAAGTTGCGTTTGTTGGATTAACAAATCACGAGTTAACTGGGTTTTGTAATCTCGCGGTGTCATTTGCAGGTTACGCAACGTGTATTCGTAGATGTTACGATCAAAAACGCCATTAGTCTGGAAGTTTTTATTCTGCAGAATCGCTTGATCTATACGGCCTTCAGCGACATGAATGTCCTGCTGACCGGCAACCTGTAACATCAGCTGGCGTTGAATAAGTTCTTCGAGAGCACGTGAACGAACGAGTTGATCATCAATCAGATCAGGATCAGCATTTTCGCCCATTTCGGATAGCATGCGACGCTTGAAAAAATCTGAAGCGCGTAGCAGCTCTATTTCACTAATTTCGTCGCCATTAACAACTGCGGCCTTCTGGCCAGCACCACCGCCACCCACTATTGCGTCGACACCGAAGAGTGCAAAGGTCAGCACAATGAGTCCCACAATGATCTTTGCGATCATTCCCTGGGAGTTGTCTTTAATGCTCTGTATTGACATGGAAAATACTCAAATCCGTTAAGGTCTATCTGAATAACAAAAAAAATGCGCACCTGTTCGGATGCGCATTTTATATTTTTACTGCTAAAAGAGCCTGCCGCGTTGACGAGAGTCTATTATTTCAATATTTGCTCTCGTTGTTACGTTGATGTCGATTAGTTACAAGCGTCTTTCAGGGCTTTACCAGCTTTGAAGCTAGGGATTTTAGCCGCTTTAATCTGAATGGTTTCACCCGTTTGAGGGTTGCGGCCAGCGCGCGCTGCACGATCCTTAACAGAGAATGTACCAAAACCTACCAGTGATACTTGACCACCATTTTTCAGCTCGTTTGTTACAGCGTCAACCGCCGCATCAAGTGCGCGTCCAGCAGATGCTTTAGAAATATCCGCTTCAGCAGCGATTGCGTCGATCAGTTCAGATTTATTCACACTGTTCCCCTTTTATTGTTTGAGAATACTTATATGTAGCAATAGTAAAACGATTTATTTGTTATATTTTCGTGGCACAAAGCATAGCCGTATATCCGCTGTAGCGCCAATCTCTAAATACTTTAATTTCCGATCCTTGTTAATTAGCGGGTCCATTTATACCAACAGGCGAATTTACCTGTCAAGCCGCCTGCTCTATTAATGTGTGCTTATTTGTTTTTTCGTGGGTTTTTTCTTGCTGGACGCTTTGATTGACTCGTCGCTTTCAGAATTTTCACTTCCTGGCTTTGGCAGATACTGCAAGGCAATTTCCAGAACTTCGTCAATCCACTTAACCGGGCAGATGGTTAAATCAGCCTTGATGTTATCCGGAATCTCTTTTAGATCGCGCTTGTTTTCATCAGGAATGATGACTGTTTTGATACCACCACGGTGGGCCGCCAGAAGTTTTTCCTTCAAACCACCAATAGGTAGCACCTGACCACGCAGAGTAATTTCACCCGTCATCGCCACATCTGACTTCACTGGGATTTCAGTCAACACTGAAACTAAAGCTGTACACATACCTACGCCAGCACTTGGCCCATCCTTTGGGGTTGCGCCTTCAGGTACATGGATGTGCATGTCATTCTTTTCGTAGAAATCATCATCAATACCCAGCGTTTTTGAGCGGTTACGCACAACGGTAAGCGCGGCCTGAATAGATTCCTGCATCACGTCACCCAGTGAACCGGTTTTAATAACGCGGCCTTTACCTGGCATCACAGCAGACTCAATGGTTAATAACTCACCGCCTACTTGTGTCCACGCCAGTCCAGTTACTTGACCAACACGGTTTTCCTCTTCAGCTACTCCATAGGTGTGCTTGCGAACGCCAGAATATTCTTCCAGGTTCGAGGAATCAACCATCAATTTTTCTACCGCAGCCTTTTCATCGAGAGAACAGTTTTTAACCACTTTACGGCAAACCTTGGCGATTTCACGCTCAAGCCCACGCACACCCGCTTCACGGGTGTAGTAACGGATCAAATCCATAATCGCTTCATCAGCAAAAACTAATTCGGATTCTTTCAAGCCACTGTTTTTAAGCTGTTTTGGAACCAGATAACGCTTGGCGATATTAAGCTTCTCGTCCTCTGTGTAACCAGGAATACGGATGATTTCCATGCGGTCCAACAGGGCTGGCGGAATGTTCATGGAGTTTGATGTACATACAAACATTACTTCCGAGAGATCGTAATCCACTTCCAGGTAATGATCGTTAAAAGTATTATTTTGTTCAGGATCCAGCACTTCCAGCAGCGCTGAAGAAGGATCACCGCGGAAATCGGCGCCCATTTTATCCACTTCATCCAATAGGAATAGTGGGTTTTTTGCTTCAACCTTAGATAATTTTTGGATCAGCTTGCCGGGCATTGAGCCAATGTAGGTACGACGGTGACCACGAATTTCGGCTTCATCGCGCACACCACCTAGTGCCATACGAATGTATTTTCGGTTGGTAGCGCGAGCAATCGACTGGCCCAGAGAGGTTTTACCCACGCCAGGAGGGCCAACCAGGCACAATACAGCGCCCTTTAGCTTGCGTACGCGCTTTTGTACCGCTAAGTATTCTAGAATACGCTCCTTAACCTCTACCAGCCCGTAGTGATCATCATTAAGGATCTCTTCCGCCTTATTCAGATCATGACGCACACGGCTGCGTTTTTTCCACGGCACGCTCAGCATCCAATCGATGTAGCTACGTACTACGGTCGCTTCAGCAGACATTGGCGACATTAATTTAAGCTTATCCAATTCGGCGAGCGTCTTTTTCTCAGCCTCTTCAGACATGCCTGATTCTTTGATACGTTTTTCGAGACCGTCGACCTCATTGGGAGCATCGTCCAATTCCCCCATTTCTTTCTGGATGGCCTTCATCTGCTCATTCAGATAATACTCTCGCTGGCTCTTTTCCATTTGCTGCTTAACGCGGTTACGAATGCGTTTCTCAACTTTCAGTAGATCCAGCTCAGATTCCATGAGGCCAACCAGGTGCTCAAGTCGCTCACTCTCGTCACTCATCTCCAAGACCTGCTGCTTTTCTTCTACAGTCAGTGTCAGGTGTGAAGCAATCGTGTCAGCCAAGCGCCCTGCTTCACTAATACCTGTTACGGATGTCAGGATCTCGGAAGGTACTTTCTTGCTGATTTTGGCGTATTTTTCGAACTGAGCGATGACAGCTTTTACGAGAATATTTTCTTCAACTTCTGGCAGTGATGGGCAATCCAGCCGTTCGACCAGCGCATTGCAATAACCATCGGTTTCGTCCATCGATATCATATTGGCACGATAGGAGCCTTCAACCAGCACCTTCACAGTGCCGTCAGGCAGCTTCAGCAATTGCAGAATAGAAGAAACCGTACCTGTGATAAACAAATCGCTTTCGACGGGATCATCTTCAGAGGCATTTTTTTGAGCAACCAGAAAAATTTCTTTTTCCGATTCCATGGCCAATTCTAGCGCCTTTATGGATTTTTCGCGGCCAACAAACAGCGGCGTCACCATATTTGGAAATACAACCACGTCACGTAACGGTAAAAGTGGTAATGAAAGTGGGGATGCTTCCTGATTTTGTTCTTCAACGGTCATGGATGACTGAACCTTTCAACAATATAAAGTGATGTCTTAATCATGGGGATGCACTATTCAAAATACAAGCGTGAAAGACAGGGTTGTGACAGAAAATTTTAGAGTTTGTACGATATAAAGTTACTGCATACTACAAATTTAAAACAAAAAAAGAGGCCGATTGGCCTCTTTCTCAGTGACTGATGTAAGTGTCGGGGAATTTATTCTTTACCGATAGCTACATTGCCCTCTGGCGTTTCAAAAATCAGCAGTGGCTCAGTACCATCTGTGATCATTGACTCATCAATAACAACCTTCATCACGTCAGGCTTTGAAGGTATTTCGTACATGGTATCAAGCAGCACCGATTCGAGAATCGAGCGTAAACCACGCGCACCTGTTTTACGCTTCATCGCCTTATGAGCCATGGCTCGTAGGGCGTCCTCACGAAAATCAATTTCAACATCTTCCATCGCAAACAGTTTTTTATACTGCTTTGTCAGCGAATTTTTAGGCTCAGTCAGGATTTGAATCAATGCGCTTTCGTCCAGCTCCATCAATGTAGCAATGACAGGCAGGCGGCCAACAAATTCAGGAATCAGACCAAATTTGATCAAATCTTCAGGCTCAATATCTAGCAATACTTCACTGATAGATTTCTTATCATCTTTGCTTTTCACTGTCGCAGAGAAACCGATGCTGCTTTTCTCGGAGCGATCACTAATAACCTGTTCCAAGCCCGCAAACGCACCACCACAGATAAACAAAATATTAGAGGTGTCAACCTGCAGGAATTCCTGCTGTGGATGCTTACGTCCACCTTGAGGGGGGACAGAAGCAACGGTGCCTTCAATCAATTTAAGCAGAGCCTGTTGCACACCTTCGCCCGACACATCGCGAGTGATGGATGGGTTATCAGATTTGCGGGAAATCTTGTCAATTTCATCAATGTAAACAATGCCACGCTGGGCTTTATCAACATCGTAATCACATTTCTGCAGCAGTTTTTGAATGATATTTTCTACGTCTTCACCCACATAACCAGCTTCAGTCAGCGTGGTCGCATCGGCAATAGTGAAAGGTACATTCAGCATACGTGCCAATGTTTCCGCCAACAGCGTTTTACCACTACCAGTAGGACCAATCAGTAGAATATTACTTTTGCCCAGCTCGATATCATCTTTGTCTGTATCAGACTTAAGGCGTTTGTAATGGTTATAAACCGCAACAGACAGTACGACCTTAGCGCGATCCTGACCAATCACATAGTTATCGAGATTTGCTTTGATTTCCTTCGGTGATGGCAGACGATCTTCGCTGTCTTCAGGATTTGCATCCTCCATCTCTTCACGAATGATATCGTTGCATAAATCCACGCATTCATCACAGATGAATACTGAGGGACCGGCAATTAACTTGCGTACTTCGTGCTGGCTTTTGCCACAGAAGGAACAATACAGCAGCTTGCCGTTGTCATCTCCGTCGATGGTGTTCTCGTCGGACATCTTACTTCCTCATCCGGGGCTGCATTTGCAAACACAGCCCTTTGTAAAAATTAGTATCTACGAACAGATTAACATTTTATCCAGTAAAACTGAAAAGAGCGCCGTTTAAAACTATTCGCTAATTTGTCGATTTTCCATAACCTGATCGATCAGACCATAATCAACGGCCGCATTGCCGTCCATAAAGTTATCCCGATCAGTATCAGTAGCTATTTTATCAAGATCCTGGCCTGTATGTTTAGACAACACACGATTTAACTTATCACGAATGGTCAGAATTTCTTTGGTATGGATTTCAATATCAGTTGCCTGGCCTTGGAAACCACCTAAGGGCTGGTGGATCATTACACGTGAATGCGGCAGACAATAACGTTTTCCCGCAGCACCACCTGCCAATAGCAATGCCCCCATGCTGGCTGCCTGGCCAATACAGAGTGTGCTTACATCTGGCTTGATGAACTGCATGGTATCGTAAATGGACATACCCGCAGTCACTGAACCGCCGGGAGAGTTGATATAGAGGTGGATATCCTTGTCAGGATTCTCAGATTCTAAAAACAGCAGCTGGGCTACGACAAGGTTTGCCATGTGGTCCTCAACAGGACCAACGAGGAAAATAACACGCTCTTTAAGCAAGCGTGAATAGATATCATAGGAACGTTCGCCACGGGCCGTTTGCTCAATCACCATCGGTACGAGCTGGCTGACTAAATCGTGGTTTACGGGAGTTTGGTTGTTGTTCATTTATATCCCCATTGTTCATCTTAAAGCCTGAAAAAAGGCTCTAACCAATACTAGAACAAGATTTAGCTTACGCCCATTGATTGCCAGATCTTTTTGGCATAAATAGGCAGCTGGAAGTAAATCGGGGCCTTTACGGCCCCGATTTTAATTATGCTTCTGCGTTTTCTTCAGCTTCTGGTTCAGGCGCTGGTGGATACATCACGTCCTGATAGTTGCCTTCAACGTCTGTAACCTTAACTTTCTCTAACAGGCCGCTGATAACCTGCTCTTCAATGGCGACTGATTTGAAATGCTGCAGTTGTTGTTCGTTAGCAAAAACCTGCTCAACAACCTGTTCGCTATCTTCATAAGTAGAGGCAAAGCTCTCAACAGCAGTCCGTACCTGTTCGTCAGAAGCGCTTAGTTCGTTTTCACGAACATATTGATTGATCAACAAACCGCTAGCTACACGCTGCTCGGCACGATCTTTAAACATATCTGCAGGGAACATTGAAGGATCGATTTGCTGTCCGCCACCGAACTGCTGAACCATTTCATTACGGATTTGATCGATTTCCTGCTCAACCAATGCAGCAGGCGTTGCAATTTCGTGGGCTTCAAGCAGTTTTTCAATCAGATTGCTCTTTAGCTTATTCTTTAATGCCGCTTCAAGTGCTGCTTCCATGCTTTCACGCAGTTTTTCGCGGAATGCATCTTCGCCGCCTTCGACGCCGTATTTAGCAAAGAACTCTTCATTCAGCTCAGCAGGTGCAGGCTTGAACGATTTTTTAACGTTAACAATAAACTGTACCGCTTTACCGGCCAGATCTTCGGCGTGGTATGACTCAGGGAATTGCAGATCCAGAACACGTTCGTCACCGGGCTTCGCACCTAACAGGCCATCTTCGAAGCCTGGAATCATAGTGTTAGAGCCTAACACTAGAGGCGTTTCTTCTGAGCTGCCGCCTTCAAAAACTTCACCGTCGATTTTGCCTTCAAAGGAGATCACAACCTGATCACCTTCTTTAGCTGCACGTTTAGTGGCTTTCATTTCTTGCTGCTGCTCTTGCAGTTGCGTGATTTGCGATTGAATGTCAGCGTCTTCAATCTTGGCTGATACTTTCTCAACTTCAATATTGCTCAGGTCAGCAAAAACAACGTCGGGGAGAACTTCAAAGGTAGCGATGTATTCGAAATCTTTGCCTTCTTCCAGTGTTTTGGGCTCGATGTTTGGAGATCCAACTGGATTCAGTTTTTCTTGAGTAACGGCTTCGTAGAATGACTGGCGCATAACTTCACCAATTACTTCTTCACGAATGCCAGCACTATAGCGCTGCTTAACTACTTTCATTGGCACTTTGCCAGGTCTAAAACCATCAATGCGGACAGTTTTAGCGGCTTTTTGTAAGCGGCTTTCAACTTCTGATTCAATACGTTCAGCAGGTACGCCAACGGTTAAACGGCGTTCGATAGAGCTTAAATTTTCGACTGAAACTTGCATGAGGTTCCTCTTTGGATCGGACTGAGTCTATATATGGAAGATCTTACTTAATAAATGGTACGGATGGAGAGACTCGAGCTCTCACGCCTCGCAGCACCAGAACCTAGATCAGTTGCTCTGCATATTCGATAATACAAATCAACAACTTAGGCTCGTTTTTAAGTATCTGTACACTAGCTGTACCCCGTCGGGGTACGGCAAATCAGGGCGCATTATGCACATGGAGTGAGGGGAGGTCAACAAGAGTGGTAGTAACTTAAACTAATACATTCGTACTAGCGACATGATCCCCAAACGGGTCGAGAACAACACCGCACCCCTCCTAATTAGGACGGGCGGGCCAAATGCTTCCCGAAACGAGCCCCCAAACGAGCCCTAAATACTATATAAAGCCGCTTCGGGATGCTACAGACGAAAAAAAAGCCCCGTACCACAAGGGATACAGAGCTTTTCTTAACTTTCTTAATAAATGGTGCGGATGGAGAGACTCGAACTCTCACGCCTCGCGGCACCAGAACCTAAATCTGGCGTGTATACCAATTTCACCACATCCGCATAATCTGAAATATCTGTCCGTTCTATCTATCGAGGCTCTATACAGAGATTCTGACGGGGTTTGCTACCCTGCTCTGTTGCCGATAGATTTAGAAAGAAGAATGGGGTGGATGATGGGGCTCGAACCCACGACCACCGGAATCACAATCCGGGGCTCTACCAACTGAGCTACACCCACCATAGATTCTTCCAACTACTACCTGACTACCATAATGTGGTACGCCCGGCAGGACTCGAACCTGCAACCCTCGCCTTAGAAGGGCGATGCTCTATCCAGTTGAGCTACGGGCGCAAATTACACCCTAATGCCGACTGGACATACATTAAGGCGTATAAAAAATGGTCGGGGTAGAGAGATTCGAACTCCCGACATCCTGCTCCCAAAGCAGGCGCGCTACCAGACTGCGCTATACCCCGATGTCTTTCTCAATTACTTTGCAGTTACTGCGAAAGAGGGCCGCATATTACTTAGCTGACGGCCCCTCGTCAACCATTGAAAGCGGATAATTTTAGTATTTTTATCGATTATTTATTTGCTAGTAAATATGGCAATGCAGACGTCGATTTACGATGCCTGACGACGCCAGGTTGTGCCGTCTCGACCATCATCCAATACAACGCCTTTCTCGATCAGCAGATCACGAATCTCATCCGCCCTGCCCCAGTTTTTATCGGTACGGGCATTTTTCCGATCAATGATCAGCTGCTCAACTTCTTCAGCACTGATTTCATCAGCGTTGCCAGCATTTGCTCCCTGCAAAAAGGCCTCAGGATCCTGCTGTAAAATACCCAGCGTGCTGCCCAGCTCTTTTAGCAGCTCAACCTGTGCAGGAGTCGAGACTCCTCCGCGATTAATTTCGCGAGCCAGGTCAAACAGCACAGCCAAGGCTTCAGGTGTATTAAAGTCATCATTCATCACATCCTCAAAACGAATACGGAACTCAGTATTAGACTCCGAGTGCGTCGCAATGCCGGTAGCCGGTTGAGCATTACGTAACGTGTTATAAAAACGCTCCAATGCTTGCTGCGCCTGCTTGAGGCTCTCCTCCGAGTAATTAATCGCACTACGGTAGTGACTGGATATCAGGAAGTAACGAACCACCTCAGGGTTGTATTTTTCCAATACCTCGCGGATGGTAAAGAAGTTACCCAGTGATTTAGACATCTTTTCATTGTCCACACGCACCGCACCCGCATGCATCCAGGTGTTCACATATTTTTCACCGGTTGCCGCTTCAGATTGGGCGATTTCGTTTTCATGGTGCGGGAATTTCAAATCTGGTCCGCCACCGTGAATATCGAAGGTATTACCCAGGCAACAGGTGCTCATTGCCGAACACTCGATATGCCAGCCCGGACGACCAGCCCCCCAAGGGGAATCCCAAGCGGCTTCGCCGACCTTAGCGCCTTTCCAAAGCACGAAGTCCAACGGATTCTCTTTATTCTCGTCAACCTCGACACGGGCACCAGCACGCATTTCGTCAATATTGCGGTTACTCAGCTTGCCGTAACCTTCAAACTTATCGATGCGGTAATAGACATCACCGTTACTGGCTGGATAGGCAAAACCTTTTTCAATCAGGGTTTGTACCATGCTAAGGATATTGTCTATGTGCTCCGTCGCTCGTGGCTCACTGTTGGGCTGCATCACATTGAGGGCGCGCTCGTCCTCATGCATAGCGTCAATAAAACGCGCCGTCAGCTCATAGTAGGGCTCACCATTCTCTTTGGCTCGGTTAAAGATTTTGTCATCCACATCGGTAATATTGCGAATGTAGTTCACATCGTAACCCTGCTGACGCAGGTAACGAGTAATCACATCAAAGGCCACCATCACCCGTGCGTGACCGATATGACAATAGTCATAAACCGTCATGCCACACACATACATGCTGACGTTACCTTCAACCAGCGGTTTAAATTCTTCTTTGCTTCCAGTTAAGGAATTGTATATTTGCAACATCGTTGACTACTCCTCAACCCTTCTTCTGAATTTTGGCCCAAGTATCACGTAGCGCCACGGTACGGTTAAACACAGGCTTTTCCGAAGTCGAATCATAACGATCGGTACAGAAATAGCCTAAACGCTCAAACTGGAAGCGTTGCTCCGGCTGCGTGTCAGACAGACTTGGTTCGGCTTTACAGTTATTAAGCACGACCAGCGCCTCAGGATTAAGATGCTGCAGATAATCTTCAGTATCCGGGTTTTCAGCCAGGAACAGTTGATCGTACAAACGCACTTCACAATCCACCGCATGAGCAGCTGAAACCCAATGCACCACACCTTTTACCTTACGGCCTTCAGGGTTTTTGCCCAGCGTGTTTTCGTCATAGGTGCAACGCAGCTCAACAATGTTACCTGCATCATCTTTAATCACTTCATCACAACGTACGATATAAGCATTGCGTAGACGCACCTCTTTACCTGGCGCCAGACGGAAGAACTTCTTGGGCGCGTCTTCCATGAAGTCATCCTGCTCGATGTACACTTCACGGCTGAACGGCAAGGTGCGCATGCCCATCTCTTCATGGTTTGGGTGAGCTGGAGAAGAAAGCTCTTCAATCTGCCCTTCCGGGTAATTGGTGATGACCAGTTTCAGCGGACGGAGCACACACATGGCGCGTGGCGCAGTTTCTTCCAAATCAGATCGAATGGCATGCGTCAGCATCGCCACATCAACAATACCGTCAGCCTTGGTAACACCCACATTTTCACAGAACTGGCGGATCGCCGAAGGCGTATAGCCACGACGACGCAGGCCAGAAATAGTTGGCATACGCGGATCATCCCAGCCCGGCACAATTTCATCGTCAATCAAACGCTTCAGTTTACGCTTACTGGTCAGCGTGTAATTCAGGTTCAAGCGCGCAAACTCAATCTGACGCGGGCGTGTTGGGCCTGGCAATGTAACGTTATCCAGCACCCAGTCATATAAAGGACGGTTGTCTTCAAACTCCATGGTGCACAGTGAATAGGTCACACCTTCAATAGCATCCGACAGGCATTGCGTGAAATCGTACATCGGGTAAATACACCACTTATCACCTGTTTCATGGTGGCTCATCCGACGAATACGGTAAATCGCCGGATCACGCATTTTAATGTTTGGTGAGCTCATATCGATTTTGGCGCGTAACGAATGCTCGCCATCTTCAAATTCACCTGCACGCATACGAGCAAACAAATCAAGATTTTCTTCGACACTACGGTCACGATACGGACTGTTTTTACCAGGCTCTTTCAGGGTGCCGCGATATTCGCGCATTTGATCGCCACTTAGAGAACAGACATAGGCTTTACCTTTTTTAATCAGCTCAACGGCAAAATCATGTAGCAGATCAAAATAGCCGGAAGAGGACTTAATTTCACCACTCCATTCAAAGCCTAGCCATTTCACATCATTCTGAATGGCATTTACGAACTCGACGCTTTCCTTGGCTGGGTTGGTATCATCAAAACGCAGATTACATCTGCCGCCAGCACTGGAGTAATCCTCAGCAACGCCGAAATTCAAACAAATCGACTTAGCATGACCGATGTGCAGAAAGCCATTTGGCTCCGGCGGAAAACGCGTAACCACTTCGGTGTTGACGCTATTGGTCAAATCATCGTCGATGATATTACGGATAAAGTTGCTGCGGCGCTCAGTGGCTGAGCTGCTTTCAGTCGAGTTTTCAGTGGTATTAGTCATAGCGTTAAAAAGCTAAATTCTCCGTTGCGATCTTAAGGTACGGCGCGTATCGTTATCGCGATATTCGCGGCGAGCTAGTCTTAAATGTTAACCGGCTCGAATAGTCCGCCTAAATAAAGCCCCGTATTATAGCGGGATCAAACGTTGCCGCTACAGTCCGGCACATAAAAATATCAATAATTCAGTGATTTAATAGAATTTAAGCTAAGGAGCTAATCGATGATCATTTTGCACACCAACCTGGGTGACATTCATATCAAACTAAACACGGAAAAAGCCCCGGTTTCGTCCCAGAATTTCATCGACTACGTAAATGATGGTTTCTACAACGGCACGATCTTTCACCGAGTAATCAAAAACTTCATGATTCAAGGCGGCGGTTTTGAAGCTGGCATGTCGGAAAAAGACACTCGCAGCCCAATCGAAAACGAAGCCAACAACGGCCTGAGCAACAAACGTGGCACATTGGCGATGGCGCGTACCATGGTACCCCACTCAGCCACAGCACAGTTCTTCGTCAATGTTGAAGACAACACGTTCCTGGACCACAGCTCCGAAACTGCTGAAGGTTGGGGTTACGCGGTATTTGGTGAAGTGGTTGAAGGAATGGACGTAGTTGATAAAATCCGTGAAACCGCTACAACAACTCGCATGGGCCACCAGGATGTGCCGGCTGATGACATGATCATCGAAACTGCCGAAGTCGTTGAAGACTAAGAAACACTGTCATGGCAACTCTGTTTATCTCCGATCTACACCTCGACCCTGTGCGCCCCGACGTCGCGCAGGCGTTTTTCCACTTCATGGAAAATGAAGCTCCGCAGGCAGAAGCACTTTATATACTCGGTGATTTCTTCGAAGCGTGGATCGGCGATGACCTGCAGCACCCCTTCGTTGATAGCGTCAAGCAATCGCTGCGCGCTTTAACAGACAAAGGCGTTCCCACTTATTTGATGCACGGTAATCGAGATTTCCTGATTGGCGAACAGTTCTGCACCGAAACAGGCTGCCAACTGTTAGAAGACCCTACCCTGCTCGAACTCTACGATCGTAAAGTACTGCTCATGCACGGCGACACCCTCTGCACCAAAGACGTTGATTACCTTGCCTTTCGCAGCGTGGTACGCAACCCCGTTTGGCAGAAAGACTTCCTTAGTAAATCATTACAGGAACGTCTTGCCATTGCCGAAAATATCCGTGCCGCTAGTAAGTCAAAAACCAGCGAACTTCAATACGAAATCATGGATGTCACACAATCTGAAGTTGAAAAAGTGATGTCCGAACAGGGTGTGCAGCTACTGATTCACGGCCACACCCACCGCCCCGCCGTTCACAAGCTGGAGGTTAACGGGAAAACGGCTGAACGTGTTGTTTTAGGTGACTGGCATGCTGTTGGCTGGAAACTGATCTTTGATGGAGCTGGTTACAAACTGACAGATTTTGCGCTTTAATATTTAAAACTCCCACGTCTTTATTTTGAAAGGATTCGGAACCCATATGGATTTAAAAAATATCGTACCCTGGGGGCGCTCCTTTGAAGAATATCGAAAGATCTTCTCTCTCACAGACGCCACTCTCCAAAAAACCATTCTCGGTTGCGGCGATGGCCCTGCCTCATTCAATGCAGAGCTGTCTGCCCGTGGCGGCAACATTATATCCATTGATCCTGTTTACCAGTTTGATGCAACTTCATTAAAAAGCCGTATTGAGGAAGCGTACGACGAAGTTATGCATCAAATGGAAGCCAATAAAGAACAATATATCTGGGATAGCATCCCGTCAGTTGAAGCGCTTGGGGAAACCCGAATGGCTGCCATGGAACACTTTATTCTGGATTATGAAAAAGGCAAAGCAGCTGGGCGTTATCGCGATGAATCTTTACCAAAACTAAGCTTTAGTGATGATCAGTTCGATCTGGCTCTGAGCTCACACTACCTGTTTCTTTACAGCGAGCATGTCAGCCTACAGGAACACATTGCCTCGATAAAAGAGCTGTGCCGTGTCGCACTGGAAGTTAGAATTTATCCGCTACTGGCTTTAAATGGGGCGATATCGCCTCACCTCCAAAAAGTGATTCAGATGCTAGAAGAATCTGGCTTTACACCATCGCTGGAAGACATCGATTATCAGTTCCAACGAGGTGCGACGCAAATGCTGGTGATCAGGCGCCAAAGCTAACACGTGTTATCTCGGCTGACAGAAGAGATCTATTCCTAAACAAGAGCAAGCCCCTCGCAAACATTCGGGATAATAGCCCTGCTAGGCAACCTCATACTTGTATTTCGGCACTGGCACCCCACTGTGAAACCTGAACAACGGGTCTGGCGTTAAAATAGCCTCTTTCTCAATCGTCAGGAAAAAACCGATCCGCTCTTCAATCGGTTCTTTTGAGTAGGTCTGTGCCAAGTCCAGATAATCTTGATAATGACGCGCTTCAGATTTCAGCAAAGACACATAAAACTTCTCTAAATCAGCATCTAAATACGGAGCCAGCTTTTCAAAGCGCTCACAGGAGCGCGCTTCGATAATCGCGCCCAAAATCAAGGTATCAGTCAGCGCATCATCCTGGCTTTTACGCATGTATTTAAACATCTTTGCCGCATAGCTACTGGCTTTAAGGGTTTGTAACTTGATGCCACGTTTTTTCAAGATCTTCAGCACCTGCTCAAAATGCACCAACTCTTCTCGCGCCAACCGTGACATTTTATTCAGCACATCCTGCTTAAGCGGGTTACGGGCAATTAAAGTCATGGCTGACTGCGCCGCCTTTAACTCGTTAGCAGCATGGTCATTCAATATAACATCCAGCTGCTTAACGGCCTCCTCGACCCAACTGTCGGGTGTGCGGCAGTGTAAAAAGCTCAAAATGGGTGCAATCAATTTTTCTGTGCTGCTCATATCAGTTCTTCAGTTAATCTGAGAGTTAAAATCAAGGCTAAACGGGCGTACGCATAGTAACAAACTCTTCCGCCGACGTGGGATGGATGCCGATCGTTGAATCAAAGACCGCTTTTGTGGCCCCAGCCTTCATCGCAATCGCCATGCCCTGAACAATCTCACCAGCATCGGAGCCCACCATGTGGATGCCAACAACCTTATCGGTGGCTGTTTCGACGATCATTTTCATCAATGTCTTTTCGTCGCTGCCGCTGAGAGTGTGCTTCATGGCGCGGAATGAAGATCGGAACACCTGAACATCGCCCAGCTGCTCACGAGCCTGCTCTTCCGACAAACCTACGGTGCCGATATTTGGCTGGCAGAATACCGCCGTGGCAATCAGTTCGTAATCGAGCTTAGTTTGTGAACCATCGTATTGCTGGGCCAGAAAGGTCATGCCTTCAGCTAATGCTACTGGCGTTAACTGGATGCCGCCTTTCACATCGCCCAGCGCGAAGATCGAAGGCACGGATGTTTGATAGAAATCATCCACCACAATGGAACCATTTTTGCGTAGCTCTACACCCGCCTCTTCAAGCCCTAAATCCGCGGTTTTAGCTTTACGGCCAGTAGCATAGAGTATTTGATCGGCTTCCAGGGTTTCACCGTTATTCAGGTTTGCCTGCAAACGACCATTGGGCAGCTTTTCAACTGACTCGATATCGCAGTTAAATTTCAGGTCGATGCCTTTTTTAGCCAACTCCTCAGCAACGAATTCGCGCACATCCTGATCAAAGCCACGCAGGAACATTTCACCACGATAAAGCTGTGTCGTTTTTGCGCCCAGACCGTTAAAAATACCGGCGAACTCAACGGCGATATAACCACCGCCCACCACAATCACATCCTTGGGGAAAGTTTCTAAATCGAACACTTCATTTGAACTGATAACATGAGACGAACCCGGGAATTCCGGCACAAAAGGCCAACCGCCGGTTGCGACTAAAATACGTTCGGCGGTGTAACGCTGCCCAGCTACTTCGACCTCATTAGAGCCTGTCACCGTGGCACGGCCATTTATCAATGTGGCTCCAGAGTTATCAAGAAGATTCTTATAAACACCATTTAAGCGTTTGATTTCTTGAGTTTTGTTATCTCTTAAAGTAGGCCAATCAAAGGCTGGTTGCCCTTGAACATTCCAGCCAAAACCTTTGGCCTCATGAAACTCATCAGCATAATGGGCACCATAAACAAATAACTTTTTGGGCACACAACCGACGTTTACACAGGTACCGCCAAGAAACATATCCTCCGCCACTGCGACACGAATACCTTTAGAAGCAGCCATACGTGCCGCACGGACACCGCCGGAGCCAGCACCGATAACAAAAAGATCAAAATCAAATTCAGACATAGATTCTCCCGGCCGTTAAAAGGCCGCCTGATAAAGTGTGTAAGCGCCGGTTAAAATAAAACCGACTTCGGCGATATAGGACAACACTTTTTCATTAATGTATCCCGATAAAAGACTTTCCGCTAAAAAACCAATTGCGGAAGCAACAACCAACGCGACTGCCTAGCCTAAAAAGACAGTCTTAGGTGTTTGCAGTAACAAAACTCCGAATGTCATCGCAAGAAAAAGGCCAGCTAAGCTCCTTATTTTCAAGCGTCAGAACGGGAATCGTGTAGGCGTATTTTGCCATTAGCTCATCTGACGAACTAATATCAACAACTTCCAGTTGATACAGCCTGCCCTCCAGAGCCTGTTCGACCACTTCAAGCGCCTCGTCACAGAGCTGACAGAAGTCGGTACCGTATAAAACAAGTTTCATCGCAGGCCTCTAAAAATTGGGCTAACTATAGCGGCTTGGCGATACAAATTTAACAAATTATTTTCTCACAACAGCAACAGTGAATTTTATCCGGCTTAATGCTTATTTTTATGCGCTAGATCAATTATTATTCAGGCCTAATTTTTTGGCCTGCTCGGCTTTGAACAGGCAACTGACTTTCCGTCTGGAGATCCCAATGAGTGAAGTAAAACACTGCCAGGTATTAATCCTTGGTTCTGGCCCTGCTGGTTACGCTGCAGCAGTTTACGCGGCGCGTGCCAATCTTAATCCTGTACTGATTACTGGCATGCAAGCTGGCGGCCAGCTGACGACAACCACCGAGGTTGATAACTGGCCTGGCGACGTGGAAGGTCTTCAAGGTCCAGATTTAATGGAGCGTATGCGTCAACACGCTGAGCGTTTTGAAACAGAGATTGTATTTGACCACATTCACACCACTGACCTTAAGCAACGCCCGTTCACGCTGACGGGTGACTCATCCACATACACCTGTGATGCATTGATCATCGCCACCGGCGCATCTGCACAGTATCTTGGTTTGCCCTCCGAAGAAGCTTTCCAGGGCCGCGGCGTAAGCGCCTGTGCAACTTGTGACGGCTTTTTCTACCGTAAGAAGAAAGTTGCCGTTATCGGCGGCGGCAACACAGCCGTTGAAGAAGCACTGTATCTGGCGAACATCGCCGACGAAGTCACACTAGTTCACCGTCGTGACAGCCTACGTTCCGAGAAAATTCTGCAGGATAAAATCTTCGAACGTGAGCAAAACGGCAATATCAATATCCTGTGGAACAACACACTCGATGAAGTGCTGGGCGACGACATGGGTGTGACTGGCCTGCGCTTAAAAAGTATGCTGGACGAATCCACCCAAGAAATCGACGTTGACGGCGTATTTATCGCCATTGGCCACAGCCCAAATACCGGCATTTTTGAAGGCCAGCTGGAAATGAACAACGGCTATATCAAAATCCACAGCGGTCTTGACGGTAACGCCACAGCAACCAGTGTACCTGGCGTTTTTGCTGCCGGTGATGTCGCTGACCAAGTGTACCGCCAAGCCATTACCTCTGCCGGCTTTGGTTGCATGGCTGCGCTTGATGCTGAAAAATTCCTGGACGATTAAAACTTCGGCTTAGGTATTTCAGCTTTAAGAATAGAAACGGCGCTTTAAGCGCCGTTTCTATTTGTTTCCTTACTTAACTGACAAAAGCTGCAAAGAAAAACACACCAAAACACAGTATATTTACTTCATGTCCGATATTGTTTGGCTTAATGAATCTCACAACCTGTTTCCTGATGTGTCACAGGCACTAACGGAACCCGACGGTCTGCTGGCCGCTGGTGGCGACTTAAGCTCTTCACGCCTGCTGGAGGCCTATCGGAATGGGATTTTCCCCTGGTATGAAGAAGATCAACCTATTTTATGGTGGTCACCGGATCCACGCTGCGTGCTTTATCCCGACCAGCTGCATATTTCACGTAGCCTAAAGAAAACGCTACGCAGGAGCGACTACCAGATCACCTTCGATCAGGCTTTTATATCCGTCATGCAGCATTGCGCTGAATCCCGCCATGATCAGGGTGGCACCTGGATCACCCCTGACATGCTGGAAGCATTTGAGCAGCTGCACGCCTTGGGCGTCGCTCACTCAGTTGAAGTCTGGCACACAGAAAGCGAGCAGCCACAATTAGTCGGTGGCCTGTACGGTATTGCTATGGGCTCGGTTTTTTTTGGTGAATCAATGTTCAGTCGACGCACAGATGCCTCTAAAATTGCACTGTACAAGCTGAGCCAAGAGTTACTCGCGTGGAACTTTACGCTGATAGACTGCCAGGTTCATAGTGATCACATGGAAAGCCTTGGCGCCATTACTATCGAGCGGCAACAGTTTGTCTCTCATCTTGAAAAATATATTGATGACCCTCGCCAATCTCATTGGAATCATAAATCGTGACCGATAAAAACAATAATGACGAACAAAAACTGAAATTGTTTCAAACTCACGAACATGATTGCAGCTACCTGGATGATCGGCAGGCACAAACGTTGTTTGTTGATCCAGAGGCTCAATTAACCCGCATCACACAAACACGGCTAGCCGCTCTGGGCTTTCGTCGTAGCGGCGACTTTGTCTATCGACCGAACTGTAAAGGTTGCAGCGCCTGCGTACCCGCTCGCATCCCCATCGAACTGTTTAAAGCTAACCGTACCCAACGCCGTGTCTGGCGTCGCAACGCGAACTTAACCGCAACGTTCACCGACGCCCGTTTTAACGATGAGCTTTATGACCTGTATGCTCGTTATATAACCGCGCGTCATCAGGACGGCGATATGTATCCGCCTTCCCCCGAGCAATTTACGGACTTTTTAACGGAAAGCCAGGCTGACACTCGATTTATTGAATATCGTGATGAAGGAAAACTGGTGGCAGTAGCCGTCACCGACCTGCTAGATAACGCATACTCCGCTGTATACAGCTTCTTTGACCCGGATAATCAACGTGCTAGCTATGGCGTGCTCACCATACTTTCCCAGATTGATTTAGCTCGAAAAGCCGGATTAGATCACCTCTATCTGGGTTATTGGATCAAAGCCTGCCAAAAAATGAACTATAAGGTGGATTATCGCCCCGTCCAGCTATTTGTTAACGACCATTGGGCAGTGCTCAACTAGTAGATACAACAGTATCGCAACGATTACGTGTCAGGACTTGCTTAGTCCCGCGCATTTAGGCAGAATGCACGCCTATTTTTATGAATTACTCAAATTTTTGGAGAGTTAATCAGTGGCAAAAGAAGGCCAGATTGAAATGGAAGGTGAGATCATCGACACCTTGCCTAACACCATGTTCCGCGTAAAACTTGAAAACGGCCACATCGTGACGGCTCACATCTCAGGTAAAATGCGTAAGAACTACATCAGAATTCTGACTGGCGATAAAGTAACCGTTGAATTGACCCCGTACGATTTGACCAAAGGTCGTATTACGTACCGCGCACGCTAGACTAGATTTGTCCCTACCGCGCCTTCGCGCAGACAGGACTTTCAAAGATATAAAAAAGGCCCGGAGCGTTTAAACTCCGGGCCTTTTTTCGCTTAACTTCTATGCGGCAAGCTTCGATACCTCAAGCTAGTCCGCCGCAACGGGCTCATTGCTTTCAATAGTCAGTTTTAACTCGCCATTCTCCACTGAAATAAACACTTCACCGCCCTTGGCTTCGAGTTCGCCAAACAAAATGGCTTCGGCTAATGGTTTTTTAAGCTTTTCATGAATCAAACGCGCCATAGGTCGCGCACCCATTTTTTCGTCATAACCTTCTTTAGCCAACCAGGCACGTGCAGCGTTATCAATTTCGATATGCACTTTTTTGCTATCCAGTTGCATTTGCAGCTCAACAACAAATTTGTCCACCACATGCTCGATAACCTGAGGATCCAGGGCACCGAACTGAATAATCCCATCCAGACGATTACGGAATTCCGGGGTAAACAACTTGCGCACCTCTTCCATGCCATCAGTACTATGATCCTGATGAGAGAAACCAATCGAACGACGGCTCATCTGCTCTGCACCCGCATTAGTCGTCATAATCAAAACAACATTACGGAAATCGGCTTTGCGGCCATTGTTGTCAGTCAACGTACCGTGGTCCATTACCTGCAACAACAGATTGAAGACTTCAGGGTGTGCCTTCTCAATTTCATCCAGCAACAACACACAGTGTGGCTGCTTGGAAACGGCTTCGGTCAGTAATCCGCCCTGATCAAAACCCACATAGCCAGGAGGTGCACCAATCAAACGGGAAACCGTGTGACGCTCCATGTATTCGGACATGTCGAAACGTAATAGCTCAACCCCCATTACCTTGGCCAACTGTTTAGTTAGCTCAGTTTTACCCACACCGGTCGGGCCAGCGAACAGGAATGAACCGATCGGCTTCTCTTCGTCTTTCAGACCCGCGCGAGATAGCTTGATTGCGCTGCTGATGGAATCAACGGCTTCATCCTGACCATAAACAACCAACTTAAGGTCACGATCAATGTTTTTCAGCGAATCGCGGTCAGAAGCAGACACACTCTGCGGTGGAATACGGGCAATATTGGCAACAATCTGTTCAATCTCGGTTACACCAATCACCTTTTTACGCTTGCTTGGTGCGACTAAATGCTGATGGGCACCCGCTTCATCAATTACATCAATAGCCTTATCGGGCAGCTGACGATCAGTAATATAACGATCGGCTAATTTCGCTGCGCTACGTAGCGCCGGATCCGTATAACGAATGCTGTGATGCTCTTCAAATTTACTCTTCAGGCCCTTAAGGATCTTATAGGTATCCTCAACGCTAGGCTCATCAACATCAACTTTCTGGAAACGACGCGCCAGCGCCCTGTCCTTCTCAAAAATACCGCGGAATTCTTGGTAAGTCGTAGAGCCAATGCAACGCACCTTGCCGGAGCTAAGCAGTGGTTTCAGTAGATTAGAGGCATCCATCACGCCACCTGAAGCTGCGCCTGCACCAATAATCGTGTGCACTTCATCAATAAATAAAATCGCATGGGGCTGCTTTTTCAGCTCGGCTAAAACCGCTTTAAAACGTTTCTCAAAATCACCTCGGTATTTAGTGCCTGCTAACAATGCACCGAGATCCAAGGAATAAACAACGCCATCTGCAATAATTTCCGGCACCTGTTCATCAACGATCAGTTTGGCCAGACCTTCAGCAATCGCGGTTTTACCAACGCCAGATTCACCCACCAACAGCGGATTATTTTTACGGCGACGAGATAAAATTTGCACCACACGCTCGACTTCATGGGTGCGGCCAATCAGAGGATCAACTTCACCTTGTTTCGCTAACTCATTGAGATTAGTAGCAAAACTATCGAGCGAACTTTGTTTTGTTTCCTCGCCAATAACTTCTGCTTCATCTTGCTCAGCAGCCGCTTCACCCTGCTCGTCTTCAGAGCCGGACACTCTGGAAATACCGTGGGCAATATAATTAACGATATCAATACGACTAATATCCTGCTGTTTCAGCAGATAAACGGCATGGCTTTCCTGTTCGCTAAAGATGGCAACAAGCACATTCGCGCCAGTAACTTCTTTTTTGCCAGAAGATTGTACGTGAAAAACGGCTCTTTGCAGCACGCGCTGGAAGCCCAATGTTGGCTGAGTTTCACTTTCGGTACTGGTATCAGGAATGAGTGGTGTTGTGGAATCAACAAAGGCATTCAGCTCTTTGCGTAACTCATAGAGATCCGCACCACAGGACTGCAGCACATTTGCCGCAGCCGTATTATCCAACAAGGCCAATAACAGGTGCTCGACGGTCATGTACTCATGACGTTTGTCGCGCGCCTCCTTAAAAGCCATATTCAAGGTGATTTCGAGGTCTTTGCTTAACATATGCGTCTCTCTTATCTCTTATGAATGGGGCTAATCTGCTTGGTCCATACCACATAACAGAGGGTGCTCATTGTCACTGGAATACTGATTAACCTGTGTGACTTTTGTCTCTGCTATATCACGCGTAAACACGCCGCAAACCGCTTTACCCTGTGTGTGTACAGTCAGCATGATTTGCGTGGATTTTTCCCGGTCCAAATTAAAAAACGATTCAAGAATTTCAACCACAAAATCCATCGGCGTATAGTCATCGTTATACATCACGACTTTATACATGGAGGGCGGCTTTAATTTAGGTTTTGCCTGTTCAACCGCCAAGTTACCATCATCGTTTTGATGGTCATGGTTTAATGTTAGTTCAATCTCTTGAGTTTTCCGCATAGCTCTTCAAAAAATACTTCAGTGAAAAATAGTTGATACGCACATTATAAATAATTAGACCACAATTGTGGGATCCTATCGCATCAAAGCCGGCTTAATTTATGTCTTTGTCTATTATAGAGAAATAAAAAGCCCGGTTAAAACCGGGCTTTAAATATTAACCACTACAGCTGTAAAACCTACATATTAGCAATAATCGCATCGCCAAATTCGGTTGATGACAGCAAGGTGGCGTCATCCATTAAACGCTCAAAATCATAGGTGACGGTTTTAGCAAGAATAGCACCGTCAATGCCTCTGATAATCAAATCCGCTGCTTCTCCCCAACCAAGGTGACGTAACATCATTTCTGCTGACAAAATCAGCGACCCCGGGTTCACCTTATCCAAACCGGCATACTTAGGCGCTGTGCCGTGAGTTGCTTCGAAAATAGCCACACGATCACTGATGTTTGCGCCAGGCGCGATACCGATACCACCTACCTGAGCTGCCAGTGCATCAGAAATAAAATCGCCATTCAGGTTCAGAGTAGCAATTACACTGTAATCTTCCGGGCGCAAAAGGATCTGTTGCAGCATGGCATCCGCAATCACATCTTTAATTACAATTTCTTTGCCGTTGTTAGGGTTCTTAATCACCTGCCAAGGACCGCCATGAAGTGGTGTTGCGCCAAATTCATTAACAGCCAACTCGTAGCCCCACTCTTTAAAGGCACCTTCTGTGAACTTCATGATATTGCCCTTGTGAACCAGTGTCACACTTGGCAAATCATGATCAACGGCGTACTGAATCGCACGGCGTACCAGGCGTTCTGTACCCTGCTTGGAAACCGGCTTAATACCGATACCGCAGTTTTCAGGGAAACGAATTTTCTTAACGCCAAATTCAGTTTGCAGAATATTGATCAGTTTGTCGGCTTCCGGTGTGCCCGCAGCCCACTCAACACCTGCGTAGATATCCTCAGAGTTTTCACGGAAGATCACCATGTCGGTTTTTTCCGGCTCTTTCACTGGGCTTGGCACACCCGTGAACCAACGTACAGGGCGCAGGCAAGTGTACAAATCAAGCTCTTGACGCAGCGCCACGTTAAGAGAACGAATACCGCCACCAACGGGCGTAGTAAGAGGCCCTTTAATGCCGACTACAAATTCTTTAAAGGCTTCTAGCGTTTCAGTAGGCAGCCACTCGTCGCCACCATAGGTATTAACGGCTTTTTCGCCGGCATACACTTCCATCCAAGCGATGGAACGCTCTCCGCCATAGGCTTTTTCAATCGCCGCATTAACCACGCTCAACATAGGAGGTGTTACATCCACACCAATACCATCACCCTCAATAAAAGGAACAATAGGACGATTTGGAACATTCAGGGATAGGTCATCATTAACGGTGATTTTTTCGCCATCCGCAGGAACAGAAATTTTGTTATATGCCATTAACAGTCTCCAATAAATCCGGGCATGCATTCAATTTTATGTGTCACTATTACGCCGCTTCTGATGTTAAGCGGACGTTAGTTTAGGCCAGATGTCGGGCCACACGCGTTTAACCTAATGCTAGCTTGCTTTGCGGCGGAATACTACAGGATGCGGGGATCACCCAATACAATTTTCGCTATTTCCACCATTAAAAATAATATGCTTCCTATTTAAAAAACAAATAGCCTCTTACTTCAAGAAAAACAAACAAACCACGGCATATTAAAGACTTCAACCTAACAACAAAATCAAACCCGGACCTTGGGAATATCCTGCCAGCACGTGGTGTACTGGGGCGAACGATAGTTCTGGCGCATATACCAGGGTTTATGGGTGCCTTGGGATGCCAAAAATACCGCCCCACGGCCCTCGCGACAATTAATTTTATCCATCGCGACCATTAAGCGATCAGCCTGCGGGCTTTGTCCTTGATGCAGCAAATCAAACTGCTGATAACGCTTATCTCTAATATCAATCAAACCAACCCCTGCTTTAAGGAATGCATGCCCGGACCGATAAAGCCGCCGCGCGGCCTCTCGTGCTGCGCCAACGATAAGCCGCGTATCGTTGGTTGGATACGGCAGCTGAACAACCTGACTGACACTCAAATAGTTGGCCATCATAGGCGAGGTCTGGATAAAAACATGCAGCGTCAGCGCCAGATGATTCTGTTTACGCAACTTCTCCGCCGCACGCGTAGCATAAAGGGAAACAGCTTCTAGCACAGGCTGCAAACTGGTGGCTTTTTTACCAAAAGAACGCGTGCAATAAATTTGTTTTTTAGCAGACGGCATATCCTCTAACTGTAGGCAGGCATTACCGTTCAATTCCTCAACGATTCGTTCCAGGCACACACTGCTGTGTTTACGTACCACCTTGGGATTAGCGCTGGCCAGATCCCAAGCCGAATAAATACCCAGCGGCGCCAATCGATCGGCTTGGCGCTTGGCGACACCCCACAAGCTCGTCAACGGCACACGATGCAATAACCACTGCCACTTATGAGGCTCATCCAGCACGCATACGCCATCGCAAGCAGGAATTTTTTTGGCCGCCCAATTAGCCAACTTAGTGAGTGTTTTGGTAGGTGCCATACCAACACCAACAGGAATACGGACATCCTGCCAGACTCGGTTTTTAATTTCCTGCCCATAGGCTTTCAAATCATCAGGAAACCCCTTAAATGACAGAAACATTTCATCAATACTGTAAACCTCGATATTTGGACTGTAATGGGACAACGTCAGCATCACACGATTGGAAAGGTCACCGTAGAGCGGATAATTACTGGAAAAAATAGCCGCCTGATGTTTACGTAGAATATGTTCGACTTTATAAAAAGGTTCCAGATCAGGAATACCTAGCGCCTTGGCTTCCTTTGAGCGCGCAACGATAAAACAATCGTTATTGGACAACACGACCACCGGTTTACCTCGCAGCTCTGGACGAAACACCTGCTCACAGCTGGCGTAAAAACTATTGCAATCTACAAGGGCAAACACCGGTGCCTCCGAATGGAGCTGATAACCACACCCTCCACTTCAAAATGGCTGCCTTCTGGAATAGTAATGGGGGGATAACGCCGGTTCGCCGCTAACAGCTGCCGCCCCTGACTATCCAAAATTTTACAAGTCAGCTCACCATCCAAAGCCGCCAGCACCACATCGCCAGTACGCGGCGTCAGGGCACGATCAACAATCAACAGGTCTCCATCAAATATACCCACACCGGTCATGGAGTCACCACAGACACGACAATAAAAAGTAGCCGCCGGATGACTAATTAGATGTTCATTTAAATCCAGCGAGCCTTCCAGGTAATCATCCGCAGGGCTTGGGAAGCCCGCCTGCACCCGAGCGCTGTAAAGAGGAGCCTGAAAATCAAAAGCGGTTCGATGAGCAATAAAACGGGACATAAAACACCTGTATAAATACACAGTATTATGTTGTTAAAGCAGCCCCTAATCAAGCCGCATATAACAAGCGGCTCTTGTTATCGGTAAGCGACTGTACGATCATGCGCGCATGAGCACGCTAATCCTCTTTAATAAACCCTACGATGTGTTATCGCAGTTTACCGATGACAAGGGCCGCCCCACTCTTGCCGGCTACATCAAACAAAGTGGCGTCTATGCCGCTGGCCGCCTGGATTACAACTCCGAAGGTTTATTGCTACTGACCGATGACGGACAATTACAGCATCAAATTGCTCACCCCAAACATAAAGAAGAAAAAACCTATTGGGTGCAAGTTGAGGGGGAAATCAGTGAAGAGGCACTACAGAGCTTACGCAAAGGTGTCGAGCTCAAGGACGGCTTAACTCGCCCGGCAAAAGCCAAACGTCTTGCCGAACCAGAGCTATGGCCACGTAACCCACCCGTGCGCTATCGGGCAGAAATCCCCACCAGCTGGATGGAGATCAAAATCAGCGAAGGTCGTAACCGACAGGTACGACGTATGACCGCAGCCATAGGCTTTCCAACCTTGCGCCTGGTACGCGTGGCGATCGGTGACTGGCAACTGAATAATTTACAGCCCGGTGAATTTAAAGTGTTAGAGGTGGCGTCACCAGAGCCCACTAAACGATCACCCGGAGCAGACAAAAAGCGCCCCTCATCTCGCCCTACAAACAGACATAAAAAGCCCGCAGCAAAGAGCAAATCAAACCCAACTAGCCGGGTTAGAAAACCGCAGAAGACTAAACGATGACAAACGAATGGTATCCCCACCTGACGGTGGCAACGATTGTAGAAAACAACGGCAACTTTCTGATAGTTAAAGAATTGTCAGACGGAAAAACGGTACTAAACCAACCTGCTGGTCATGTTGACGAAAACGAAACGCTGATCGAGGCCGCTGTGCGCGAGACGCTCGAAGAAACCGGCTGGCACGTTCAAATTGATGCACTAGTGGGCTTTTATATGTACACCTCACCCGGTAACGGTACCACCTATTTTCGTGCTCTATTCACAGCCACAGCGCTGGAAGAAGAACCAAATTACACGCTTGATGAAGGAATTTTGGAAGCCCAATGGCTCAGCCTTGAAGAAATCCGTCAACAGCAGCCAATACTGCGCAGCCCAATGGTTTTACAGTGCGCTGAGGATTATCTGGCTGGCAAACGCCTGCCGCTGGACTGTATATCCCACATCTCACCCTGAAACCTGCATGAACTTGTTGATATGCCGAAGAAAGGCTGTGGTTTCGGGTTCGTTTCATAAGCATTCTAGGCTAAAATAGCGCGCTTAATTTCTCAATCTTTTTAGATTCAGCAGTCGTTTCAAAAACTTGTCTCAGGAAGTCATGGATAATTCACAAATTCGCGTTATTGTTGGTATGTCCGGCGGGGTTGATTCCTCAGTCTCGGCGTTGTTGCTGATGCAGCAAGGCTACCAGGTCGAAGGCCTGTTCATGAAAAACTGGGACGAGGATGACGGCACCGAATACTGCACCGCCAAGGAAGACTTGGCTGATGCGCAGGCTGTATGCGACAAGCTAGACATCAAATTACACACCGCTAACTTTGCGTCCGAATATTGGGATAATGTCTTCGAGCATTTTCTCAACGAATACCGCGCTGGCCGCACACCTAACCCCGATATTTTGTGTAATCGTGAAATCAAATTCAAAGCCTTTCTCGAATACGCGGAAATGCTCGGTGCTGACTATATCGCCACCGGTCACTACACACGCCTGCGCCGCGAAGAGCAGCATACTTACCTGCTACGTGGTATAGACAAGAATAAAGACCAAAGCTATTTCCTGCATGCTGTTTCCGACGCTCAGCTAGCAAAAACCTTTTTCCCGATCGGCGAATTAGAAAAACCTCGGGTACGTGAAATTGCTGAAAAACATGATCTGATCACGCATAACAAAAAGGATAGCACGGGCATTTGCTTTATCGGTGAACGCCGCTTCCGAGATTTCCTGAAACAATATATTCCTGCGCAACCCGGCGATATTGTCACCCCAGACAAAGAAGTCATTGGCCGTCATCAAGGCTTGATGTACCACACCATCGGCCAACGACAGGGACTGGGTATTGGCGGCATGCAGGGCAAAGATGAATCGCCCTGGTACGTGGCAGGAAAAAACATTGAAGCTAATGAGCTGCTGGCGGTTCAGGGCAAAAACCACCCCGCTCTTTTTGCTCCGGCGCTGCTAGCCGACGGCATTACCTGGATTAATGGCGAACCACCTGCGCCGCAGTTTCGTTGCACGGCAAAAATTCGCTATCGCCAATCAGATCAACGCTGTGAAGCTGAATTACTGGATAACGGTCAATGCCGTGTTGTGTTTGACGAACCACAACGTGCCGTGGCACCGGGCCAATCAGTGGTATTCTATCTGGATGACGTTTGTCTGGGTGGCGGCATCATTACCGAAGCACTCAAGAATAACGATTAATTCGAGGCAACGGTGAAAACAACCTATTACAAAGAAGTTATTGCTCTGGCAGGTATTTTACAGGCCGCCGAATTGGTTGAGAAGCTCGCCAATACCGGCAGCGCACCACAGGACAGCTTTGAAACCAGCCTGGGCAGCATCCTCAAAACCAACCCCGGCACAATCGAAGAAGTGTACGATGGCCAGGTCAACTTCATGCCAGGTCTACAGCTAGGTTTTTCTACGCTCAAGGATATGCTGGAGCAAAAAAACAATCAGGGTAGCCAACGACTGCGCTACGCCATCGGTCTAATACATCTACAAGGCAAGCTGCAGGGCAACAATGATCTAATGGAAGTATTGGGCAGCCGTATTGATCAAATGGAAGCCAAGCTGGAGCATTTTGACCTGACTCACGAACGCACCTTAGCCTCGTTTGCCAGCATCTACGAAGATACCCTCAGCACCTTCCGCTTCCGTATCCAGGTCACTGGCAATGCCATGCACCTACAAAATCCGCTGGTGGTAAACAAGATTCGTAGCGTACTTTTAGCCGGCATCCGTTCCGCCATGTTGTGGCGTCAGATGGGAGGCAAGCGCTGGCACTTTGTGTTGTGCCGTAAAAAGCTACTGGCAACGCTAAAAACCATTGTTTAACCGCTGCCGACACCTGCTTAAAACCCGCAAACTAGTGTATAATCGCGACCCTTTCTCAGGCTCAACTTATTGGAAACTTTGATGGAATTATCAGCTCTCACCGCCGTATCTCCTATTGATGGCCGCTATGGCTCAAAAACTCAGTCACTGCGTAATATCTTCAGCGAATACGGTCTGATTCGCTGCCGCTTTGAAGTGGAAATCCGTTGGTTGCAAAAACTGGCCAGCGATGCAGCAATTACTGAAGTTCCAGCCTTCAGCGCCGAAGCCAACAGCTTCCTTGATGGTTTGGTCAGTGGCTTTAAACCTGAATTCGCACAACGCATCAAGGATATCGAAAGCACCACCAATCACGATGTAAAAGCGATTGAGTATTTCATCAAAGAAACCTTCGTTGAGCAGGCCGCCACATTGCCTGAACTGCAACAGGTTGGCGAATTTGTACACTTTGCCTGCACTTCCGAGGACATCAACAACCTGTCCCATGGACTGATGCTGAAGGAAGGTCGTGAGGTTGTTACACAAACCATGCAACGCATCATAGACGAGATCAAAGCGCTGGCGATTAATTTTGCTGATCAGCCAATGCTGTCTCGCACCCACGGCCAGCCAGCGTCACCTAGCACCATTGGTAAGGAAATGGCCAACGTTGCCTATCGCCTGCAGCGTCAAATCAAACAAATTCAAGCCGTCGAGCTGCTAGGCAAAATTAATGGTGCGGTTGGTAACTACAACGCGCACTTCTCCGCCTACCCGAACGTTGACTGGGAACAGTTCAGCCAAAGCTTCGTTGAGAGCCTGGGCCTGAGCTTCAACCCGTACACCACTCAGATCGAGCCACACGATTACATCGCTGAATTATTCGATGCCGTCGCGCGTTACAACACCATCCTGATCGATTTTGATCGTGATGTGTGGGGTTACATCTCACTGGGTTATTTCAAACAAAAAACCGTTGCTGGCGAAGTGGGCTCCTCCACCATGCCGCACAAGGTTAACCCGATTGATTTCGAAAACTCCGAAGGCAACCTCGGCATTGCCAACGCACTGTTCGGCCACCTAGCCAGCAAACTGCCTGTTTCACGCTGGCAGCGTGACCTGACCGACTCCACGGTACTGCGCAACTTGGGCGTAGGTTTCGGCCACAGCTTGATTGCCTATGAATCAACGCTTAAAGGTGTTGGCAAACTGGAATTGAATGCTGTCTCCATCAATGAAGATCTGGATAACTGCTGGGAAATCCTGGCTGAGCCTGTGCAAACAGTGATGCGTCGTTACAACATTGAAGAACCTTACGAAAAACTGAAAGCGCTGACACGCGGTAAAGGCATCACCAAAGAAGCCTTACTGGAGTTTGTTGAAACGCTGGATATGCCAGAAGATGCCAAAGCCGGTTTGCGTGAACTGACGCCTGCGTCCTACATCGGCAACGCTGTTGCACAAGCGAAGAAAATATAACTCATGACTGACTCACGGTACGCGCTGGGCTCAATCACAGCAAAGCAGTTTCTGTCTGAATACTGGCAGAAAAAACCGCTACTGATTAAACAGGCGCTACCTGAGTTTATTAACCCACTCAGCCCGGAAGAAATTGCCGGGCTGGCTTGCGAAGATTTTACTGAATCGCGACTAATCACTGAATCGAATGAAACGCCCAAGTGGCAGTTAAAACACGGGCCGTTCAGCGAAGACGACTTTCTCGCCCTGCCCGATGCCGACTGGACTTTGCATGTACAGGGGATCGAACGCTTTTTCCCGGAAGTATATTCGCTGCTGGATCATTTTCGTTTTATTCCCAACTGGCGCATTGATGATGTCATGGTCAGCTTTGCGCCAGATAAAGGCACCGCCGGCCCTCACTTTGATCAGTACGATGTCTTCCTGATCCAGGGTTTAGGCAAGAAACATTGGCGCGTCGGCCAGCTCTGTGACGCACAATCGCCAACTATTCCCAACTGTGATTTATCTATTTTGCAGGATTTTGAGACCACGGATGAATGGATCGTGGAACCCGGTGATGCGCTGTATATCCCGCCCGGCGTGGCACATTACGGTATCGCTGTTGATGACAGCATCACCTATTCAATCGGCTTTAGAGCCCCGAGTCATGGCGACTTACTGGGCGAATTCAGCCACTATCTGGCCGATTCTCTTAAGGAGGATCAACGTTATGCTGACCCTGATCTGAACCTGCAAGAAAACTCTGGCGAAATCAGCCCTGCGGCCTTGGCCAAGGTAAAACAAATTCTCACCGACACCCTCAACGACACCAGCAAACTGGCGCGTTGGTTTGGCGAATACATGACTGAGTCCAAGCAGCAGGAAGTTGCCTACGAATTTGAAGCCATTCAGAGTCCGGAACAGCTGCTAGAAGAACTCTCGAAAATTAAGTTCCTATGCTGGGTGGAAGGCACGCGTTGCGCTTGGTTTGCGCAACCCGATGGGATTGATCTCTTTGTAAACGGCCAGCAAACTAACTGCGATACGTCGATTAAGCCTTTAATTGAACTGCTGAGCCATTCAACACGTATTGATGTCGCTGATCTTCTGCCTAGGCTGGAAAAACCAGCCTCTCAACAACTGCTATTTAGGTTGTTTAACGAAGGTTATTTTTACTTCGAATAAGCTTCACTTCACTTTTAAACCGCTCCACTTAAAGCACATAAAAAAAATCCCGCGTACATTTCTATACGCGGGCTTTACGTTTTACGAAACGACTAACTACTCGGGCAGGCTCAGCGCCTGTGGCGAAACAATCACGCCGTTATTGTCGGCATAAACAAAAGCGCCAGGCTTAAAGGTCACACCACCAAAGGTGACCGGAATGTTCAGCTGACCTTCGCCACGCTTATCGGTTTTCATTGGCACAGTATTGATGGCCTGCACACCCAGATCCAACTCCATAATGATATCCACATCACGGATGCAGCCGTAAATCACCACACCTTCCCAGCCATTTTTTACCGCACCTTCAGCGATCATGTCGCCCATCAGTGCGCGACGCATAGAAGCCCCGCCGTCAACTACCAACACTTTACCAGCACCCGGTTTAGCCAGCGCTTCTTTAACCAGCGAGTTATCTTCAAAGCATTTTACGGTAACAATTTCGCCACCAAAGGCGATTCGACCGCCAAAACTACTCATCAGTGGCTCAACCACCTGTACTAAATCCGGGTACTCATCACATAAATCGGGGGTTAAGTTTTCCATTTTATTTCCTTAAATGATTACAAGGTTTATACCAGTGCGAAATGGGCATGTATTGAAATAGCCAGCGCTATGCTTCTACCTGCACCTGCTCGCCCGCGAATTCAATTATTTGGCCAGCACGGATTTTACAGCGTTTGCGTAACTCCAATTGCCCATCAACCAACACCTGACCATCGGCAATTAGGGTTTTTGCCATACCACCACTGCCAACCATACCGGTGATTTTAAGCAGGTTATTCAGCTCGATAAATTCAGTGCCTTCTAAATTAAAGATTTGCATAGATTTCCTGTTTAGGAAGACCTGGATCGGTCTAGGTTAAATTTTAGCCGAGGAAAAATTATTCGATTTGAGGCGTAAGTTGCAGCTAATAGTAAACTATTGGCAAAATTTACAACGAAAAAGCAACCGATTTTAACCGGCGAAAAATAATTCATGATTCGTTTAGGGCTTTCCTAGCTTTCCAGCCAGACTTCTTTGACCCAATGCCAAACGGAAGCCCATTCATCATCTTTCGTTTCACCCGTGTCGGGATTAATAAAGCTCACATCCCCCTCGGGGCTGACGCAATAGTAGCCACTTGGCGTTTCACACAGCGGGACGAGCTCACGGCTGACGCCAAGAGACCAGGCCATAGCCGCCACCTCCGGAAGGTAGGTATGGCTTTGTGGATCAGCAACGGTTACTGGCTCCAAGGAGCCATAAACGATATCACTGACTTTGAGCAGGAATTCACGTAGCTCAAAGGGTATCGGCAGGAATAGCTCTTCTTCAATGAGCACCAAGTCCTCTTCTTCCGGTAATTCCAGAGGAACAGGAATAGCTTCAGCCTGCTCTCGAAGCTGGTCAATAACGTCTTCCATCTAATGATCTCAGTAACAACTTTACGGGCCGCTATGATATGACATTCAGAAGCTCTAATACCAGAAAGAGTGTGTGCTAATTTGTTAGCCAGCCTTGGCAACTGAAGATTCTGAAGCGGTATTTTTTGTCGCCAACTGCTCAGCAAAGTCTATGATTGATTGAGGTTTACCCAACAG
>Ga0209396_1000386_pt1 | contig 54211 bp, 47 predicted proteins | sample GOMGulsemesocosm_6_FD_184638 | JGI IMG/M metagenome (GOLD analysis project Ga0209396, IMG submission 184638) | Methane-oxidizing microbial communities from mesocosms in the Gulf of Mexico - GOM8C Gulf of Mexico (SPAdes) (version 2) | ecosystem: Environmental > Aquatic > Marine > Cold seeps... | reverse complement strand
AGGGCGGCTGGTGAAACAATTATGAATGCAGCACTTAATGCCGCCAAAATGCGTTTTAGAGCGGTACTCATGACAGCCTTTTCGTTTATATTAGGTGTGTTACCACTGGTCTTTGCTACCGGTGCTGGTGCAGGCAGCCGTGTATCTTTAGGTATTACAGTACTTGCTGGTATGGTTGCTGCAACCTTGTTTGGTACCTTACTCGTCCCTTATTTCTACTTACTGATACAGAGTATGCGTGAAAAGCTAAAAGGGAAACCACAGGCTGATTAATTCGTTTGCTATAAACTATTCTGTAGTAAAGTAACAGAAATGAAAAAGGGCACGTCACGTGCCCTTTTTCATTTATCATAACTAGACAACGGTTAATCTAGTTAAGTTGATAGTTAATACTTACTCGGTGTCTTGCTCAGTTTGAGTAGTCTCGTCTTCAGCAAGCTTTGCTCTATCCGCTTTTGATACATACTTAGGTTTATTGCTGGTATGTAGTTTAGCATTCATTTTTTTTACTTTCTTTTTCAAAATACTATTCATCTTCTTTTTTCTATTCATCTTTTTGTCTCTACGTTTAAACTAAAACTCACTACCTGACGACAATTAAAAAATAATGATCAGTAGCAGTAAAGGTAAGTATGGGTATATGACAGTTGGCTTTAATGAGTTCTTTACATACTCAGTAATGAGCACCTTCGCATTAGGGCGACTATCTTGCCATTGTTTATAGAGCAAATAAGGTTGCTCAGCTTCGTCTGACTTTTCATGATCAGTTACCGCTAACTTATCTTCTATTACCATTATCGCATCTGCAGTTCGAGACTGAAAGGTTTTCCAAATACCTTCTTGTAACCACAGTGCAGCGATTAATAATAAAGAGACAATCATCGAGAGTGAAACAATATAAATACATAAAGTGGCAGAAACAGCAACCAGTTTGATTATTAAGGCATAATGCTCATAGTCTTCGTGGCTGTTATGCAATGTTTGCCATTGCTTGAGTAATAACTGGGTTGAAACTGTAGTCATAGGTTTGGATACCATTATTTTAATATACTGGGGTTGAACAAAAATTACTGCTATTATGCGCGCATTATCTTTCTCATAAAAGTTTCTTATCTTTATATTGAAAGTTTTCTAATCTTTTGGCTTAGCAATTAGCTAAGCAATATAGTCATGTAATATAACCAAGAGGCGCTTATTTTGAGCACTGATTCAAAAACTCCATCATTAGCTTTTTCTTCTTTAAGCTTAAAACCAGATTTAGTTAAAAACTTATCGTCACTTGGCTATGAGAAAATGACACCGATTCAAGCTAAAACCTTACCTGAATTACTTAAGGGAAAAGATGTTATTGGTGAGGCTAAAACGGGTTCAGGTAAAACTGCAGCTTTTGGTTTAGCCTTACTTAACAAATTAGAAGTTAAAAAATTTCGCATCCAATCTATGGTTATTTGTCCAACCCGTGAACTGGCTGACCAAGTTGCGCAAGAGTTGAGAAAACTGGCTCGCGGCATTCATAATATTAAAATATTGACACTTTGTGGTGGTACACCATTTGGCCCCCAAATTGGTTCATTAGAGCATGGTGCACATGTTATTGTTGGTACGCCTGGTCGTCTTGAAGAGCATGTTATAAAAGGCACACTACAGTTAGAAAATTTAGACTTATTAGTACTTGATGAAGCTGACCGTATGCTAGAAATGGGCTTTCAAGCTGCACTTGATAATATTGTTGGACGTACACCACTTGATCGCCAAACGTTACTTTTTAGTGCAACGTTTCCAGACCAAATTAAATCTATTAGCGAAAGCATCATGACTGACCCTGTAATGGTTAAAGTCGCTTCTAGTGAAGATCAATCAACTATCAGTCAAAAGTTCTTCAAAGTGAGTAATGATGACGACCGCCTTGATGCGTTACGTTTATTATTACTAGATAAGCAAGTTGAATCGACGGCCATTTTTTGTAACACCAAAAAAGAAACTCAACTAGTCGCTGATGCCTTACATTTTGATGGTTTTAGCGTATTAGCTTTACACGGCGATTTAGAGCAGCGTGACAGAGATCAAACTTTATTACGCTTTGCCAATAAAAGTGCTTCTATTCTCGTTGCTACAGACGTTGCCGCACGCGGTTTAGATATAGACAACTTAGATCTAGTTATTAATTATCACATTGCTCGTGATAGTGAAGTTCACGTGCACAGAATTGGCCGAACAGGGCGAGCAGGCAGTACCGGTTTAGCCTACTCACTGTATAGCGATAAAGAAAGCTATAAAGTGGGCCTTCTTGAAGATTACCTTGAAGCGGTTATTACTCCAGAGCCACTACCAACTGAAGCCGTATTAGCAAGCGAACGTCCGCAAGCGAAAATGGCAACCATTCAAATTGATGGCGGTAAAAAGCAAAAAGTTAGAGCTGGAGATATTTTAGGAGCACTGACTGGTGATAATGGCGTGCAAGGCTCACAAGTTGGTAAAATTAAAGTGCTTGATAACAAAGCCTATGTCGCTGTGACTAAAGCTGCTTTAAACCTAGCGTTGAAAAAAATATCTAAAGGAAAAATGAAAGGCCGTACTTTTAACGCTCGCCATTTAACTAACTAACTAACTAACTAACTAGCTAAGCCTTATTTAATGAAAAAAGTATAATGATTAAAGCTTAATGATTAAAACCTAATGAAACACGCCTACCAAGAGTTGCTTACTAACAAGCAACTCGATTTTGACTCTGCTCAAGTTGCAGCTATAGATGCATTAGCCTTGTTATCAGAGCAGCTCAATGCTAATAATAAATCATCCTCAAGATCTAAAAAAACCATACTTGGCCTGTATTTTCATGGAAGGGTAGGGCGTGGTAAAACTATGTTGATGGACTTGTTTTACGAAGAGCTCAATATAGCCAACAAAAAACGCATTCATTTCCATCACTTTATGGAAAGTGTTCATCAGCAGTTGGCACAGCTAACAGGTAAATCAGAGCCACTGGAACATATAGCGAGCCAGTGGTCAAAAGAATTTGATTTACTCTGTTTTGATGAGTTTTTTGTCAGTGATATTGGTGATGCCATGTTGCTTAGTGGGCTATTTTCAGCACTTTTTGCCAAAGGTGTTATCTTAGTTGCGACTTCAAACTGCCAACCTGAACAGCTGTATCTAAATGGTCTGCAAAGAGAGCGATTCCTTCCTACTATTGCGTTAATTAATCAGTATTGCCAGGTGATTTCAATTGATGGTGATGTAGATCATCGTCGTAGTAAACTGACTAAAAATACCGACCACAATAATTACTTCTTGCTGGCAAACCAAGGTGCTGTAAAACTAGCTGCTCGCTATAAATCAGCAGCCAATGCAGAGCAAATAATAGCAGGGGAAATAGTCATTAATCACCGTACTATTCCTTATATTGCTAAAAGTGAAAAAATAATATATTTTGATTTCTTTGCTTTATGTTCTGGTCCTCGCAGTCAACGTGACTATATGGCTTTAGCAAAGGAGTTCTGTGCAGTATTCATTGCCAATGTCCCTAAGTTTTCAGGTAAATTAGTGCCCGCGGTATTTTCAGGTGTTGAAGATAGCTATCAACGTAGCGGAGTTCTAATGGGAGAGTTGCAACAACTCGATGATGAAGCTAGACGGTTTATTGCCCTTGTTGATGAGTTTTACGACAAAGGGATTAAGCTAACACTTAGTGCTGAAGTCGATATCTTCGAGCTATATCAAGGCCAGCAACTTGCTTTTGAGTTTGAACGTTGTCAGTCTCGATTAATTGAAATGCAGCAAGTTTAGTTATTGTTCTTAGTTATTATTTATAGAACACCAATAACTAGTCAAAATGACTAATATCTATGTTTATCATCTATTTGTTAATTCAACCTTAACTTTAACTGTTTGATATATTGGCTAAATTATAGTTGGCACTAAGTTTGTAATGTATGTGTAAGATACGCAATAGTAATAATAAAAAATGGCTTGTCAGCCACAATATTAATATATAGGATAAAAAATCATGACATATTTTCATAACACCTTAATTGCAAGCACAGTTACAGCAGCGCTAACCTCTTCTGCGGTATATGCTAAAGAGTCATGTAATGTTGATTTATCTGCAGGGTTTACAATTAACACCACAACGATAGAGTTTTTACAAACGAACAGTGAAGATAAACATTCTTTATATAAAATTATGAATGGAAATCAACTCATTATTGGTAATGACAAGATAGCCCTAAATGATAATCAAGAAGCCTTATTAAAGCAGTATGATGAAAAAATTCGTCAATTAGTACCTCAAGTTAAAAGTGTGGCAATTGAAGGGGTAGATTTAGCTGTAGAAGGAGTTAACCTTGCTTTTAACGGTCTGCTGGGTGAGGGAAACTCTGTAGGTGCGGATTTAACTAAAGAGCTTAATGTAATTCGTGCGCAAGTGATTACCAATCTATCTATCGAAAAAGGCATATCAGTCGGTGTTGAGGGCTTAGAGAGTGAAGAGCTACTTGGTAAAGACTTTGAACAGCGTATCGATTCAGCTGTTGAAAAAGCGGTGTTAAACTCCATGGGAAGCATCTTAATTGCTGTAGGACAGCAGATGATGGCTGCGGATGGTGAAGAAGATAGTTTTGATACTAGAATGGAGAATTTTGGTGCTAACATAGAGCGTGAAATGACCACTCGAGCAGATAAAATTGAAGAAAAAGCGCAAGCATTATGCATGGACGTGGCAAAGTTAGATGCACTAGAGGAAAAACTTAAAGCTAAAATAGAGCCACTTGCCACAACCAACATTTTCACTGTGACTCAAACTAATGATGATGAAGTTAATCATCATTCAAAGTAGCCAAAATGAAAATATAGAGAGTTAATCGATTCTATAATATGAATATTACTCAACACTAAGACCTAGCACTGTTATAATCGCTAGGTCTTTTTTTATATCAATGTTATCAAAGTATGCACGCAGTTCATCAACTCCATCAATACCGAAAAAGTATTAGCACCACTACTTATAAAGCAAGAGGCCAGCGAGTTATTCGTTGTCCACTTTGTCAACTTGCCAAACAATTTTGTATCTGTGAATTGGCACCTGGCAGAGACCAAATAAAAACAACCGCAGGTTTTTTACTACTGATGTACGATACTGAAGTGTTAAAGCCAAGTAATACCGGAAAGCTAATTGCTGATCTTGTCCCTGACACCTTTGCCTTTCTCTGGTCTCGTACTCAAGAGAACCCTGAACTTCTCAAAGTACTAAATGATGAAAAGTGGTTCCCTATGGTTGTCTTTCCGCAAGAGTATGCTGATGATGAACGTGCAGTCTTCACTAATCAGGTTAGTTGCCCCGAAGGCAAAAGGCCATTATTTATCATGCTCGATGGGAGTTGGCGTGAAGCGAAAAAAATGTTCAGAAAGAGCCCGTATTTAGATGAATTCCCTATGGTATCATTTGATGCAAAAATGGCCTTTGAAAAAGGCGTAAGCTCTCACCTTAATGATGATAACAGCCAGTTGTCTCCGGTTGGCCAGGAGTCACGCTATACGGTAAGAAAAACAGAGCTTGAGCATCAATTCTCTACAGCTGAGGTTGCTGCTAGGGTGCTAGATATGCATGGTGAAGCCAATAATGCACAATTACTTGATCTGTGGTTTGACGTTTTTAACTTCCAATACCAAAAAAGTGTTTGCCAGCGTAATAAAGGCAATGTTAAGGCTGTGGAAAACTATCAAGACTTTCTTGTTAACACTTATAACGAGTGAATAAACAAGAAGTGATTGCTTCTAGAGTAGCTCTGAGCTTAATAGAGGATTTTTGTTTGCCATCAAAGGTAAAATATAAAAGGTCACTATATAAATAGTGACCTTTTTTGATGTTTTCTTAGAACTTGTGATAAGTTCGTTGTCTAAATTATGCTCTCAATTAATGTAATATTCTTGCGCGAATAGTACCGTCAATTTGTTTCAACTCTTTCAAGGCTAACTCGCTATCTTGTGAGTTAATATCAATAACAACGTAACCTATCTTGTCATCAGTTTGTAAGTATTGTGCGGCGATATTAATATTATGCTCAGCAAATGCTTGGTTAATTTTAGTTAACACGCCAGGTTGGTTATGGTGAATATGCAACAAGCGACTAGTATCTTCTTGACCTGGAGTAGAGTGTTCAGGTAAAGATACTTCTGGAAAGTTAACCGCGGATAGACTTGAGCCATTATCAGAATATTTGGCGAGTTTAGTCGCAACTTCTAAACCTATATTTGCTTGTGCTTCTTTTGTGCTACCGCCAATATGTGGTGTCAAAATAACATTGTCAAAGCCGCGTAATGGTGAAATAAACTCCTCATCATTACTCTTTGGCTCTACCGGGAATACATCAATGGCTGCACCCGCGACTTTCTTACTATCAAGTGCTTGTGCCAAGGCATCAATATCAACGACAGTTCCACGAGAAGCATTAATGAAGATAGCGCCTTTTTTCATCGCTGAAAACTGTGCTTCACCGATCATATCTTGTGTTTGCCTTGTCTCTGGTACGTGCAAACTAACTACATCGGCCTCACCAAGTAGTGCATCTAACGTAGGTGCTTGGCTAGCATTACCTAATGGTAATTTTGTCTCAACGTCATAAAATCGAACTCTCATACCTAAGGTTTCGGCTAAAATGCCTAATTGCATACCAATATGGCCATAACCAACAATACCAAGTATTTTACCACGCGCCTCTACAGAGCCAACAGCAGATTTAAGCCATTCACCGCGATGTGCTTTAGCACTTTTTTCAGGAATGCCACGAAGTAATAATAAAGCCTCACCTAGTACTAACTCAGCAACAGAGCGAGTATTAGAAAAAGGGGCATTAAAAACAGGGATACCACGGGTTTGCGCCGCTTTTAAATTAACTTGGTTAGTACCAATACAAAAACAACCAATGGCAACTAGTTTTTTCGCGTGACTAAGAACTTCATCAGTTAATTGAGTACGGGAACGAATACCAATAAAATGAACATCAGCAATTTTTTCAATTAACTCACTTTCTGATAATGACGTCTTTAGGGACTCAATGTTCGAGTAACCTTTTAACTTTAACTCTTCAATAGAGCTTGGGTGTAAGCCTTCAAGTAATAAAATTTTAATTTTGTCTTTTGCTAATGAATTCTTGTCGATAATGGTCATAAATTGGCTTCACTTAATGCTAACTAAAACGGTCAATGTTATTTCGTTTAGATGGCTAGATATCTAAAATAGAGGTTTAACATACCATATAGGGTATAAACTCTAAAGTGTTTATTTAACCAAAATAGAATAAATATTCAATAAAATGATTTTTTACTTAATGAATATTCAAAAAAACTTAAATTATTGAATGACTTTAATACCGTTAGCGCTACCTAGCACTAGGATATCAGCGCCACGAATGGCGAATAAGCCATTAGTGACTACACCAACTAAGCCATTAATTTGCTCTTCAAGCTTTTTAGGATCTAATATTTCAAGATTATGTACATCAAGAATAACGTTGCCATTATCTGTTACTACGCCTTGACGATAAACGGGGTCACCACCAAGTTTAACTAATTCACGAGCTACATAACTTCGGGCCATAGGAATAACTTCAACGGGTAGTGGGAAGCCGCCTAATAAATCGACTTGCTTTGAGTCATCGGCAATGCAAATGAATTTTTTGGCAACTGCAGCAACAATTTTTTCGCGTGTTAATGCAGCTCCTCCACCTTTGATCATTGCCATGTGTTTAGTAATTTCATCGGCGCCATCTATGTATACATCTAAAACATCGATACTGTTTAAATCAAACACTTCAATGCCATGTGCAATTAAACGTTTAGTTGACTCTTCTGAGCTAGAAACTGCACCGGCTATTTCATTTTTCATTGAGGCAAGCGCATCAATAAAAAAATTAACCGTTGAACCTGTGCCAACACCAACAATGGTATCGTTTTCAATGAATTCTAATGCCTTGATGGCAGCTGCGTTTTTCATTTCATCTTGAGTCATGTTATATGCCTTGTTAGCAAACCTTTAAAAGTCAGTTTGATTAGAACTTAGTTGGCCTTTTAAGGGCCATTAAAATGAGCATTGTAACATATAAAATATTGGTAAAGTCATGCTTATAGTTATAGCTACAGTTAAGATTAGTTATATGTTTATGTGAACACTCTGGTATATTAATCCGTAATAATTGGTCAACATGATGAAATAACACCTCACTGTTCATCAGGCAAAAAAAAGCTTGCTCGATACTTTCAATTACAAGTACGGAACAAGCTCTACATTACCAAGTATTTAAAGTCTTATAGATTACTTCTAGTATAATTTACTATTCTTCAGAAACTGAGCGCAATAACTCGTTGATGCCTACTTTGGCAAGTGTTTTCGCATCCACTTTTTTTACAATAATTGCAGCATATAGGCTGTAGGTGCCACAAGCAGATGGTAAATTACCTGGAACAACAACGGAGCCAGCTGGCACACGACCATAATGCACTTCACCTGTTTCACGATCAAAAATACGTGTGCTCTGGCCTATATAAACACCCATTGAAATTACTGCACCTTCTTCAACAACAACACCTTCAACAATTTCAGAGCGAGCACCAATAAAACAATTATCTTCAATAATGGTTGGCCCAGCTTGTAGTGGCTCTAATACACCGCCAATGCCTACACCACCAGATAAATGCACGTTTTTACCTATTTGAGCGCATGAGCCGACAGTTGCCCATGCATCGACCATACAGCCTTCATCAACAAAAGCGCCAATGTTGACAAAGCTAGGCATAACAACAACATTTTTACCAATATAACTACCGGTACGAACACTTGCGCCAGGCACTACACGCACACCATCTGCTTCAAACATAGCTTGAGTATAACCATCGTATTTCATTGGTACTTTGTCAAAAAAAGTACTTTCAGCACCGTCAATAACTTGGTTGTCCCAAATACGAAAAGATAATAATACTGCTTTTTTAAGCCATTGGTTTACTTGCCAGCTGCCATCAACTTTTTCAGCAACTCGTGCACTGCCATTGTTCAATGCGGCTAATGCGCTAAGCACAGCGTTTTTTATTTCACTCGAAACTGTTGCGGGTGAAATGTTAGCTCTGTCTTCAAAAGCTTGTTCAATTACGTTTGCTAAGTGTGTTAAATCCGTCATTTGTTTTTCCTGTTTAAATTTTGTTTTGTCTATTTATTTGATTGTTAAAACAGTCACTGGTTAATCAATGTCTGCGAGTAACCGTTCAGCTAAAGCTTCTTGTTCCTGAGTCGTTAGCGCATCATCATCTGGCGTTGAAATGGTAAAGACATCATCTGCTTTTTCACCAAAGGTGGTGATCTTAGCTGAATGAATGCTTATTTGTTCTTTTTGAAAGACTTGACCAATATTTGATAATAAACCTGGCCTATCTAAGGCGATGATTTCTATCATGGTTCTGTTTTTTGCGTGTATCTTAATAAAGTTGACACGTAGCTTCACTTTAAATTGTTTGAGGTGTTTTACTATTTTAGGCTCAGGTAATTCACAAAAACCATCTTGCTCTAATTTATCAACTAAAGCATGGCTAATCTCTTTGGTGTAAAATCGCTCTCTTAAAGGTTTGTTACGACTATCAAGCACTATAAAGGTGTTAACCGTGAAGCCAGTTTTAGTGGTAATTATTTTAGCATCATGAATCGAGAGTTTTTTAGTATCCAAAAAGGAAACGGTATTAGCAAAGGTATTGCTTTTTTCTTTGGTGAAAATAAAGACTTCAGTTCCGCCTCTATAGGGAACAGGGCTGATGAGTACTAAGGGTTTTTTTCTATCGTGCTTAATAATATTTTCACACTGTCTGGCAATCTGTTCCGGCGAATAACGTAAGAAATAGTCAATCTTAAATTCTTTCCATAATGCTTTAACTATATCATTATCAACATTTAGTTCATTGAGTAGATTTAATGCTTGCTGCTGGTTCTCTCTAATTTTAGAACGCACTTCAACAGGTTTTTCTAAACCACGACGAAAAGCGCTTAAAGTATTAAAGTAAAGCTCTTCAAGTAGATTGGCTTTCCAGCTATTCCAAAGGCTTTCGTTGGTACCGCGCATATCGGCAACCGTTAAGCAATAAAGGTAGTTTAGATGTGCTTCATCACGCACGATTTCGCCAAAGGTTCTAATAACATTTTCATCATTAATATCACGGCGCTGAGCAGTAACAGACATTAATAAGTGATGTTCAACGAGCCATGCCACCATATTACTATCGTGTTTACTCATTTGATGTGATGAACAGAAATTCAAAGCATCGACAGCACCTAATTTAGCATGGTCACCACCGCGTCCTTTACCTATATCATGAAAAAATCCTGCGAGGTAAAGTACTTCTGGTTTACGGATTTTTTGTACTATTTTGCTACATAATGGATATTTATGGTTATGCTCTTTTTGGCTAAACTGATGTAGGTTTTTTATAACCCAAAAGCTATGTTCATCGACAGAGTAAGCATGAAAAAGATCAAACTGCATTTGGCCCATGATATTACGCCATAGTGGTAAATAAGCACCGATAATACTGTGCTTGTGCATCAAGGTTAACGCTAACCCTAAGCCACGCGGATGACGAATAATGGCCATAAACATACGGCGACATTCAGCGTAATCAATTAAGCCTGAAATTAATCGCCTACGGGCGTTACGCATTAATCTTATCGTATGAGAGTGAATGCCTTTTATGCTAGGCTCTTGAGCAATAATCAAAAACATTTCAATCATTTTTACTGGTCGCATAAAAATACGATCATTACGTGTGTTGATTAGGGTATCAACGATCTCAAAATCTTTATTGATAACGCTAATGTTTTTTGGAGAAGCTTTTTTTATAATCGCTTGTTCAAAGTGCTGTAATAACATGGTGTTTAATTCAGCGACGCGAGCAATTATCCGAAAAAAGCGCTTCATCATACGTTCAACAGGCGCTTTTCCCTCGTCACCAAATCCCATCATCCTGGCAACGTCAGCTTGATAGTCAAATAGCAGCCTATTCTCGCTACGACCAGCAACAAAGTGCAGGGCAAATCGCATCCTCCACAGGTAATCTTGTGACTCGAGCAACTCAAAAAGCTCATTAGGGTACAGGTAATTATGTTCAACTAATTCTTCGAAAGAGTATGCTGAAAAATGTCTTTTTGCTACCCAAGCGATAGTTTGAATATCACGTAAACCACCAGGATTTGCTTTTAAATTTGGCTCAAGGGTATAAGCAGCACCACGGTATTGTTGGTGTCTATTTTCCTGTTCTTTACATTTGGCGATAAAGAACTTCTCAGAAGTCCAAAAAACATCTTCATTTAGCAAAGGTAATAATTGTTGGGTGAGCGTTTCATTACCGGCTATCTGTCGCATTTCCATGAGGTTGGTTGCAACAGTGACATCTTTTACAGCTTGCTTTAAACATTCCTTAATGGAGCGGACGCTATGACCTATATCGAGTTTAATGTCCCAAAGTTGAGTAATAAAGCTCGATATCTTCTCTTCTAATTCAAAATCAATATCTTCTTGTGTTAGTAATAAAATATCAACATCAGATTGGGGATGTAGCTCACCCCGGCCATAACCACCAACAGCGACTAAACTAATTTGATATTCATCAAGATGATGCTGACACCAAAGCTTATTTAGGACAGCATCAACAAAAAAGGCACGAGATGCCAACAAGTCGCTAATGTCATTATCGATAAAAACATCTTTTAACCAACCTGTAAAAGCTTGACTTAACTGGCATATATCACGAGTAGATAAAAAATCAGCGCTCACGGCTAAGTTTTCAATAAAATGCGTTGGGACTATTTGTGCTGATACTGATTTATTAATCAAGAGCTTACCTTTTATTTTGTCGTGTATGTATTTCGCATTAAAAGTGTTGCACTAATTATGTAAGATTCGTGGAATAGTTTCTTCATCTCGTAATGTTAAGATCTCACAGCCAGTTTTGGTCACGACTATAGTATGTTCCCATTGTGCAGACTTTTTCCCATCAGTAGTATAAACCGTCCAATTATCGGTTTTGTCTAAAAGAGTAGTTGCACGACCCAAGTTAACCATAGGCTCTATGGTAAAACACATACCAACTTCCATCTTAGTTTTGTCACTGTTCTTGTAATGCACGATTTGTGGCTCTTCGTGAAATTCGGTACCTATACCATGACCACAGTAATCTTTAACTATAGAATAGCGGCCAGATTTTTTGATGTACTTCTGAATAGTTACACCAATGTCGCCAAAAGTAGCTCCCGGTTTAACTTTCTTAAGTGCTAGATATAAAGCTTCTTGCGTGATACGACATAAACGATTGTCTTCTAGAGACACTTCTCCAACCGTAAACATCTTGCTGGTATCGCCGTGGTAGCCGTCCTTTATTACGGTAATATCAATATTGATAATATCGCCATCGGTTAAGGCGGTATCATTAGGAATACCGTGACAAACAACATGGTTCACTGAGGTACATATCGACTTCGGAAATTGATGATAATTGAGTGGCGCTGAAATTGCTTCTTGGACTTTTTCTGTATAGTCAGCACATAAGGTATTAAGTTCGTTAGTGGTAACGCCCGATTTGACGTGAGGAGCTATCATATCTAATACATCGGCAGCTAATTTCCCTGCTATACGCATTTTTTCTATTTCTTCTTGGCTTTTAATTTTAATGGCCATCTTGTGCTGTCTCTTTTAGTTTTGCTAGTAACAGGCATCGCTGTCACTAGGGAGAATTAATTATATCTTCATGGTAATAAGTTCAACTGACTGCTGATAACTTACCTATAAAGTGCTAAATTAGCCATGTTGAGTTATCTCTAACTTGATCGCTTCAATGATCTCACCAGGGTTACCTATATATAAATTGTGATTAAGCAAAATGAGTTCATCATTAATGGCTAATAACAATGCCGGTATTGCTTGTGTTCCAATTATGTCTTGTAGCGCATAAATCTCGTGGATTTGAGCTTCGGCATCAGCGCTTAATTTTCTGTTGTTAAACACTTTGGCTGGTGGTGATAACTTTAAATTACTCACTATCGTTGCCAAATCTTCTTGCTTACTCAGTTCGTTACCCGCACCAAAATGTGCCGCTTGTAAGTTATTGAGTAACTCAAGTGTTTTTTGTGGGGTTTTATTTGCAGCCCAAGTCATTAAGTTGGTACATAAAGTTGAATCTTTCCCTTGTGATAACTTATCAACATAGGCCGGAGAAAAGTTAACCGTTGAAAGTTCTTTTACTTGAACTAGCTGTTGCTTAGTTATAACGCTGTCACTGTCACCATCAGAAAAATAGCCACAGTGCCATAAGTTAATGGTTACTTCGGGTAATGATTGACTTACCGCATTTACTAAAGGAGTTGTCGCGTAACTCCACGGACAATGGGTGTCATAAATAAAAAATAATTCTGCTGCCATTACTTACTCTACAATAATTGATGTTACGATGATTTATCGCTATTAAATGATTTTAACTTGCCTTGCATCATTATCCCACTAGAAATATTCCTTATTATGTAAAATCATTATTATCTCGCTAAATTTACTTGTTTATGGTATAAAGTGCGGCGCTAAATTTTTAGTCGTCTGCTTTTATTTGTATTATGCAATTTTTAGTGGCTGGCTTGGTTTAGTGACAAAATTAAATCGACTGTTATTTAGTAAGGTTTTTTCTTAATTCTCTTACTTATAAGTCATTATTATAAACTCACATACATCTTTAAAGGTATACCGGGGTGCTCAGCTTTTGACAATAAAGTCAAAACAAAGGAGTCGTGTATATTGGGTGTATGAACGCTTAACCCCATAAAGGAAAATTTAATGTCAAACGTTTCAATGCGCGATATGCTTAAAGCTGGTGTTCATTTCGGTCACAAAACTCGTTACTGGAATCCAAAAATGAAGCCATTCATTTTTGGTGCTCGCGATAAAGTTCATATCATCAACCTTGAACAAACTGTTCCTATGTTCAATGATGCACTTGCTTTTGTTAGCAATGTTTCATCGAAAAAAGGTAAAGTATTATTTGTTGGTACTAAACGTGCTGCAAGCGATGCTATCAAAGACGCTGCGATCAAATCTGACCAATTCTTCGTTAACCATCGCTGGTTAGGTGGTATGTTGACTAACTGGAAAACAGTACGTCAATCTATCAAACGTTTAAAAGATTTAGAATCTCAAAGCACTGACGGTACTTTTGAAGCTTTAACTAAAAAAGAAGCGTTAATGCGTACTCGTGAAATGGAAAAGCTTGATAAAAGCTTAGGTGGTATTAAAAACATGGGTGGTTTACCTGACGTTTTATTTATCATTGATGCTGATCACGAGCACATTGCTATTAAAGAAGCAAATAACCTTGGTATCCCAGTAATTTCTGTTGTTGATACTAACTCAAACCCAGATGGTATCGATTACATCGTACCGGGTAACGATGATGCAATCCGTGCAGTAACCTTATACTGTGACGCTGTTGCTAACGCTGTTGTAAACGGCCGTGAGCAAAACATCGTTGTACAAGCTGAAAAAGACGGTTTTGTTGAAGCTGAATAGTTTTAACCAATAATACGTTTATTTTCTATTGCCACAAAAGTACGCTTTTGTGGCAACTTATTTAATACTTATGCCCATGTTTGAATTATAAATTTCAATGTGGGGGTAACTGAAAACCGAGGAATTTACTCATGGCAATTACTGCTGCAATGGTTAAAGAATTACGTCAACGCACAGCTGCGGGAATGATGGATTGTAAAAAAGCATTACAAGAAGCTGAAGGCGACATGGAGCTTGCAATTGAAAACATGCGCAAGAACGGCCAAGCAAAAGCGGCTAAAAAAGCCGGTAACATCGCTGCTGAAGGTGCTATCTTAATTAAAACTGCTGACGGCGTTGCTGCTTTAGTTGAAGTTAACTGTCAAACAGATTTCGTAGCTAAAGATGATAACTTCTTAGCATTTGCTAACGAAGTTGCTGATGCTGCACTTGCTTCAAAAGTGACAATTGCTGAGCTTCAAGCACAGTTTGAAGAAAAGCGTATTACGCTTGTGACAAAAATTGGTGAAAACATCAATGTTCGTCGCGTTGAGTACATCAAAGGTGCTGTTTTAGCATCATATAGCCATGGTGCTACTATTGGTGTTGTTGTTGCTGGTGAAGGTGATGCTGAGTCACTTAAGCACATCGCAATGCACGTTGCTGCAAGTAAGCCTGAGTTCTTAACTCCTGATGATGTTCCAGCTGATGTTGTTGCCAACGAAAAGCGCATTCAAATCGAAATGGCGATGAACGAAGGCAAGCCTGAAGAAATCGCTGAGAAGATGGTTACAGGCCGTATGAAGAAGTTTACTGGTGAAGTTTCTTTAACGGGTCAAGCTTTCATTATGGAACCTAAGAAAACTGTTGGTGCTATTCTTAAAGAAAAAGGTATCACAGTATCTAACTTTGTACGTTTAGAAGTTGGTGAAGGTATCGAGAAGAAAGAAGAAGATTTTGCAGCAGAAGTAGAAGCACAAATTGCTGCGGCTAAAGCATAATTCTTTGAGTTTTCTTTATTTGAACGATTAGTTTAATACTTATTGCTCCAAATAAATTAAATTATCAAAAAACGTCTACCTAGGTAGGCGTTTTTTTATGCCTAAAATTTTATATTCTTGTAAATTATTCATAATAAAAGTGAGTTTTTTCAGTTATTACTTTCGTGTATGTGCTAAACGTACTAAAATAGCCGCGGTCTTTTGACCTCGGCATTTATCTGCTTAAATTTATTTACTTTAACCGCACAGGAATTTCTCCCCATGACAACCAATCCAAAACCTGCTTATCGAAGAATTCTTTTAAAACTCAGTGGTGAAGCACTGATGGGGGATGAGGGTTTTGGTATTGATCCTAAAGTGCTTGACCGTATGGCACAAGAAATAAAAGAGCTAGTTGAAATGGGTATTCAGGTAGGGCTTGTCATTGGTGGTGGCAATTTATTCCGTGGTGCTGGTTTAGCTGAAGCTGGTATGAACCGCGTTGTGGGCGACCAAATGGGTATGCTTGCTACCGTAATGAATGGTCTGGCAATGCGTGATGCACTACATCGCGCTTTTGTAAATACTCGTTTAATGTCTGCTATTGATTTAGCGGGTGTTTGCGAACGTTATAACTGGGCAAATGCTATAAGTTTATTAAAATCTGGACGTGTAGTGATTTTCTCTGCTGGTACGGGTAATCCATTTTTTACTACTGATTCTGCTGCTTGTTTACGCGGAATAGAAATTGAAGCTGATGTGGTATTAAAGGCAACTAAAGTAGACGGTATTTATTCAGAAGATCCAGTTAAAAACCCTGAAGCAGAGCTGTATAGCGAGTTAAGCTATGATGAAGTGCTTGATAAAGAATTAAAAGTGATGGACCTAGCTGCCTTTACTTTAGCGCGAGATCATAATATGCCGATTCGCGTGTTTAACATGAACAAACCGGGTGCGTTGAAATCTGTCATCATGGGCAGTAGTGAAGGTACTGTGATTACAAACAAGTAACGTTTTGATACGTAAGTCGAAGATAAATATTATTTAGATATGTAAATAAATTATCGGCTTAAGTTAACTTGATAATATTAGGAATGATAATCGTGATAGATGAAATAATTGAAGATGCTCAAGAGCGTATGGGCAAAAGTATTGAAGCACTAAAAAGTAGTTTGACTAAAATAAGAACTGGCCGCGCTCATGCCTCCTTACTTGATAACATAGTTGTTGAATATTATGGCATGGATACCCCGTTAAATCAGGTTGGCAATATTTCAGTCCCAGATGCCCGTAATCTTTCGATTACTGTCTTTGATAAAGGCATGATTAGTGCTGTTGAAAAAGCTATTATGAAGTCAGATTTAGGTTTAAACCCGCAATCAAATGGTACGTTAATTCGTATCCCATTACCGCCTCTTACTGAAGAACGTCGTAAAGACCTAGTGAAAGTTGTGCGTGGTGAAGCTGAGGGCGGAAAAGTGGCCATTCGAAATATTCGTCGTGATGCAAACTCTGACTTTAAGAGCCTATTAAAAGATAAAGATATCAGTGAAGATGAGCATCATCAAGCGGAAGATTCAATTCAAAAAATTACAGATATTTATGTGAAGCAAGTTGATGAAGTGCTAGAGAAAAAAGAATCGGAACTAATGGAAATATAAGTCTGCCTCTCAAAAAAAAACGCCATGTTGTAGCTACTGTGCCAACTGGCGTTTTTCTTTAATGGCGACATATAAATTGAAGCTTAGTTGGTTAATGGAAAGTGTTAAGTGGGTGAATGTTAAGTGGATAGTAACGAAGTTTTAGTTGAGCAGACTGAAAATATAAATATTCCTCAACATGTCGCTATCATCATGGATGGTAATGGACGTTGGGCACAGCTACAAGGAAAAGGACGTGTTGCAGGGCATCGGGCTGGTGTTGAATCTGTACGCGCTGTTGTTGCAACCGCACGTAAGTCTAATGTTAAGGCTCTGACTTTATTTGCTTTTAGTAGTGAGAATTGGCAGCGTCCAGCGAAAGAAGTTAGTGTATTGATGGATTTGTTTATGTATGTATTAACGAAAGAAGTTAAACGTTTACATAAACATAATATTCGCTTTCAAGTCATAGGCGATTTGAGTCGTTTTTCTGAAAAACTACAGAAAAACATCGCTAAATCAGAAAAACTGACTGAAGAAAATACCGGGTTGGTTTTATCCGTCGCGGCAAATTATGGTGGCCGTTGGGATATTGCCCATGCAGCAAAAAAAATAGCAGAAGAGGTTAAGCAAGGTACGATATCACTTGATGATGTTAATGAAGAAGCGCTTAATGCTCACACCTGTTTAGCCGATTTACCTACATTAGATTTGTTGATTCGAACTGGCGGAGATTTTCGCATTAGTAATTTTTTATTATGGCAAGCTGCTTATGCTGAGCTTTATTTTACTGATGTATTATGGCCAGACTTTAATGATGAGCAATTTGAAAAAGCCATACACTGTTTTGACCAACGTGAACGACGTTACGGCAAAACGGGTGAACAAGCACGAAACGAAGTAACATAAAATAATAATAGTAAGCTTAGTGTTGTGTTCCTAGAGCTTACAAGACTTACCTAAAGTCTATTGTAACAACTTATAAAAAATAAAAGGGTCGCCCTTGTTAAAACAACGAATTATAACTGCTTTAATATTAGCACCAGCCGCCATTGCCGCTATTTTCTATTTACCAATGACATACTTTGCAGGGCTTTTAATGGCTATACTAGCCATCGGTGCGTGGGAATGGGCTCGCTTTATGGGCATCACTGATACAGTGCAGCGATTAACTTATGCTGTTATTACCAGTGCATTAATTGCCTCAATATGGTTTATATTACCTGTAGAGCAAAGTTGGTTACTCATCTCAGGCTTACACATTGAAATAACATTCTTGCTCTGGTTGAGTGTTCTATGGTGGTTTATCGCCGCCATGTTCATGTTTTCTTACCCTAAAACCAGTGCTGTGTGGGCTAAGAATAAATTTATCATTGCCGTCTTTGGTTGGTTAACAATAGTACCAACTTGGTTAGCCTTTATGGTATTACGAACAAATAACTATGCCTTCGATGAGTTTCAAGGTGCGCAGCTGTTAATGTATTTATTTATGTTAGTTTGGAGCGCTGATGTTGGCGCTTATTTTGTTGGTAAGTCGATGGGTAAACATAAGCTTATGCCTAACGTCAGCCCAGGGAAAACGATTGAAGGTTTTCTTGGTGGTGTTATTTGTGCCGCAATATTAACGGTATTGGTGGGCTTTTCATTAGACTGGTCTAACGATGAGTTTATTACAGCATTACTTGTTACCGCTCTTATTACTACCGTTTCTGTTCTTGGTGATCTTACTGAAAGTATGTTTAAACGCCAAGCCGGTGTTAAAGATAGTGGTACCATTTTGCCAGGCCATGGCGGAATTTTAGACCGAATAGATAGCCTAACAGCAACAGCGCCCGTATTTGCGCTTTGTTACGTATTACTTGCTTAAAAAGTACTTATAACTAGTGACTAAGCTAGTGTTTAAAATAATTAGTTGAGGAAAGTACGTGTCTAAACGTCAGTTATGTATTCTCGGTTCAACCGGTTCTATCGGTTGCAGTACCCTTGATGTGGTACGTCTTCACAGAAATAAGTTTCAAGTGGTGAGCTTAGCAGCAAACGCGAGTGTAGATGTTATTTTTGAGCAATGTCTCGAATTTATGCCTCAAAAAGTAGTTTTAGTCTCATCTGAGCACGCAAAGCTGTTGGCTAACAAGTTAAGTGACGCAAATGTAAACGATATTGAGGTGCTTTCGGGCACACAAGCGCTAATTGATATTGCACAATGCGAAAGTATTGATACTGTGATGGCTGCCATTGTTGGTGCTTCTGGCTTATTACCAACGCTTGCTGCAGTAAATGCAGGAAAACGAGTGTTGTTGGCGAATAAAGAGGCACTCGTGACATCGGGAGCCATATTTATGGCAGCTGTAAAAGCGTCAGGGGCAGAGCTTTTACCAATAGACAGTGAACATAATGCTATTTTTCAATGTTTACCTCCTCAGCAACAGAATGAAATAGGGGAATGCAAGCTCCTTGATAATGGTATCAGTAAAATATTACTCACCGGCTCTGGTGGACCTTTTCGAACTTGGACTGTTGACGATTTAGGCGACGTAACCCCTGCGCAAGCATGTAACCATCCAAACTGGGACATGGGGCGTAAAATTTCTGTCGATTCAGCCACTATGATGAACAAAGGGCTCGAATTTATTGAAGCCAAGTGGCTATTCAATGTTGAACCTGAAGATATTCAAGTGGTATTACATCCGCAAAGTACTATTCATTCCATGGTGCAATATAAGGATGGCTCTGTTATTGCTCAAATGGGCAATCCAGATATGCGTACACCGATTGCCCATGCATTAAGTTATCCTGAACGAATAGAGTCAGGTGTTGAGCCATTAGACTTTTTCAATACCGCGGCCTTTGAATTTCAAGCCGTAGATTTCATAAAATACCCTAATTTAAAACTTGCTATTGATGCCTGTAAACAAGGGCAAGCGGCATGTACAGCACTTAATGCTGCCAATGAGGTAGCTGTCGCTGCTTTTTTGGACGAAAAAATTAAATTCACCGATATATTTAAAATAAATGAAACTTCTGTGAATAAATTTGTCTCACAACAGGTGAACAATATAAATGAGGCTATAGTCCTTGATAAAGAAGTACGAGTTTTTGCACAATCTTTACTGTCAAACTTTATTGCCTGTAATGAGCTGTAATGCTTAGGAGTAATGAATAATATGATTGATTTTTTGTGGAACTTAGCTTCCTTTGTTATTGCATTAGGTATCCTAGTCACTGTACATGAATATGGTCACTTTTGGGTTGCTAGAAAAAACGGCGTCAAGGTTGAGCGTTTTTCTGTAGGTTTTGGCCGAGCTATTTGGCGTAAAACAGGCAAAGATGGTACTGAATATGTTTTGGCAATGATACCACTGGGTGGTTATGTCAAAATGTTGGATGAGAGAGTCGATGAAGTTCAGCCACAAGATAAAGATAAAACGTTTAATTCAAAATCAGTTTACCAACGTATAGCAATAGTTGCTGCGGGGCCAATGGCAAATTTTGTTTTTGCTTTGTTTGCCTTTTACCTGATGTACTTGATTGGCGTACCAAGTGTGAAACCCGTTATTGGGCATGTTGCACTAAGCTCAATTGCTGGCCAAGCAAACTTAGTTGAAGGTAGTGAGATCGTAAGTGTTTCTGGGAACACTACCCGTGATTGGCAAGATGTGAATCTTGCACTTATTGCTGAAATAGGCAGTAAAAATATTGAATTTAAAACTAAAAGTAGTGACAGCCAATACGTAACTACCTTTGTATTAGATACAAGTGACTGGCATTTCTCCCCAGATAAAACCTCAGCATTAACAAGTTTAGGTATTACCCCTTTTAGGCCAAAAGTATACAATGAATTGGCTGTAGTTGCTGAAGATAGTCCTGCAGCAGTAGGTGGCTTGTTAGTTGGCGACAAACTTATTGCTGTTGGAAACATACAAACAGATGATTGGTTATCTTTTTCTAAAGAAATTAAACTTTTTCCTGCACAAAAGGTCTTAATTACCATAAATCGTGATGGTAAGGTATTAACGTTACCTATTACACCAAAACGTATTGAACAATCTGGTAAGTCTGTAGGTTATATTGGTGTCGCACCTAAAGCGGATGCTTGGCCAAAATCGTTATTAATTGAACTCAGCTATGGGCCAATTGAGGCAATAACCGAAAGTGCGCAACGTACATGGAATTTGACCACCTTAACATTCAGTATGATTGGTAAACTCATTACTGGTGATGTTTCTGTTAAAAACTTAAGTGGTCCAATCGGCATTGCTCAGGGGGCAGGTAGTAGTGCTGGTCATGGTTTTGTTTATTTTCTAGGCTTTTTAGCCTTAATTAGTATTAATTTAGGAATAATTAACCTTTTACCGCTTCCAGTACTTGATGGCGGGCACTTACTCTATTATCTTATAGAGCTTTTTACAGGGAAAGAAGTGCCAGAAAAAGTACAAGAGGCAGGATTTAAGTTTGGAGCATTGGCTCTATTAATGTTGATGGCTATCGGATTGTTTAATGATTTTAGTCGTGTTTTAGGATAAAGATATTAACGATTTCACTCGCGAGTTAGGCTAATAATAAAGTTTACATGTGTAGCTAACGGTTTTTATAAAAAGAAGTAACGAAGTTTATAATTTATGATCATGAAAAATATTGCCTTTGCCCTCCTGTTAGGCGCGCTAGGAACATCAACACACACAGCTCAAGCAGCACAAGACTTTCAAGTTGAAGATATTGAAGTCAAGGGCCTGCAACGTGTTGCTTTAGGTGCCGCTTTAACGCATATCCCGTTTAACGTCGGTGATAACCTTAATGAGTTTCGCATATCTCAGTCCATAAAAGCACTGTATCAATCCGGACATTTTAATGATATTCGAGTTTATCAGGATGGTAACCGATTGATCTATCGCGTACGAGAGCGCGAAACAATAAGCGAAATACTCTTTGATGGTAATAGTGATCTTAAGGATGAGCAGTTAACCGAAAGTCTTGATGGCAGTAATATCCGTGTCGGCGAGACCTTAGACCGTACTGTTATTTCCGGTATCGAATTGGGGTTGGAGAACTTTTATCACAGCGTTGGTAAATATAATGCCAAAGTTACCGCTAAAATAACCCATTTACCGCGTAACCGTGTCAATTTAGAATTCACTTTTGTAGAAGGTGATTCTGCATCTATAAAGCAAATTAATATTGTTGGTAATGAAGTTTTTTCTGATGCTCAGATTTTAGAAAAAATAGAGCTGACTTATGATTCGCCTTGGTGGAATTTTATGGCGCAAGATAGGTATCAGAAGCAAACGCTGCAAGGGGATATGGAAACAATTAATAGTTACTACCTTAATCGGGGCTATTTACGTTTTAAAGTCGACTCTACTCAAGTATCTATGACACCAAATAAGGAAGCCGTGTATATAGCACTAAATGTAAGTGAAGGTGAAACTTATACAGTAAGCGAAGTAGATTTTGTTGGAGATATGGCCGGTTTTGAAAATACTATCCGTGCTATAAACCCTCTACAAGCCGATTCACTATATAATGGTGCAGAAGTCACTTATACAGAAGAAGTCATCAGTAAATTTTTAGGCCGCTATGGTTATGCTTACCCTAAAGTTACAACCATTCCTGAAGTTAATGATGAAGACAATACCGTTAAATTATCAATATCAGTAGACCCGGGTAAACGCGTTTATGTTAATCGTATTAACTTCACTGGTAATCATGTCACAGCAGATCATGTACTACGCCGAGAGATGCGACAAATGGAAGGTGCTTGGTTATCAAATGGTGTCGTTGAATCATCAAAGTCATGGTTAATGCGTTTGCCCTACATGGAAACTGTTGAGTTTGAAACTAAGCAAATTGAAGGTGAAGACGACTTAGTCGATATTGACTTTACCGTAAAAGAACAACCGTCAGGTTCATTTAATGCAGGTATAGGTTATGGTTCACAAACTAAACTAAGCATAAATGCTGGTGTTCAGCAGAACAACTTTTTAGGTACAGGTAATCAACTTGGTTTTAATGTAGCTAAGAACTATTATCAAAAAAATGCCACCATCTCATATACAGACCCTTACTTTACCGTTGATGCTGTCTCGTTAGGTGGACAAATTTATTATAGTGAGTACGATGCTGGTAATGCCAACATGGTTGAATACAATAATAAAACCTTTGGTTTAGGGCTCAATTGGGGCTTCCCAGTAAATGAATATTTACGTTTAAACTTCGGTGTTGGTTGGAAGTATAACCAGATATCACAATTACAAGCATATGACCAAATTCAAGATTTTTATGACATCTATGCAGATCCAAATGATCCAGATGGTCAGTTAGCCTTTAAAACCTTAGATTTAAATGCAGGTTTATCTCGCAGTACTTTAAACCGAGGTACTTTTCCAACAGCAGGATCGCAGCAAAGGTTAAATGCAAAAATGACTTCACCAAAGTCAGATCTGCAATACTTTAAATTAAACTACGACGCTAAGTTTTACTTTCCGCTTACTCGTAGTCAAAAGTGGTCGGTATTAACCCGTTTTCAGCTAGGTTATGCTAATGGTTATGGCGATATTGAAGGTAATGATCAGTTATTACCATTCTGGGAAAACTTTAGTGCTGGTGGTGCTGATACCTTGCGTGGTTTTGAAAATAACACCGTTGGCCCTCGTGCTATCTATCGTAGACCACAGAGTATCCCCGGCGGATGTTGTTTAGGCCCAGATAATGACTCAATTGATGTATCAACACGATCAGTGGGTGGTAATGCTATGGCATTGGCCGGCATTGAGTTGATAGTACCAACCCCATTTTTAGATGAAAGTTATGCTAATAGCGTACGGACTAGCATCTTTTGGGATGCGGGTAATGTTTGGGATACAGAATTTAACTTAGAAGATTATGAAGATTTAGCACCAAATGAATATGAAAAGCTTGATGATTTTTCAGACCCATCACGCTTTCGTAGTTCTGCTGGTATCTCAATTCAGTGGTTATCACCAATGGGACCAATGATTTTCAGTTTTGCTAAATCAGTTAGAGAAGAGGAGGGTGATGATACATCATTCTTTAGCTTCAATATTGGTAAAACATTTTAGAACACTTTAAAGCGTAGATTTTAGCTGCGTAAACAGGATTAATCTTGTTATATTAACCGAACGAAATATTTACTGTGTTAATTACAAGTATCAAATAATAAATAAAGGGGAAAAACGTTGAAAAAAGTTATCAAAACTATGGTTATGGGCGTAGCAGCTTCAGGTATGTTATTAGCAAGTTCAGCAATGGCTGCCGACCAAAAGATTGCGGTAGTAAACTTCCAAGAAATTATGGGTAAAATCCCTCAAACAGCAGCTTTGATGCAAAGCTTAGAAGCTGAGTTTAAAGATGAAAAAGCAATCATCACTCAACTTGAAAAAGACATAAAGTATTATCAAGAAAAGCTTAAGCGTGATGGCTCTTTAATGGCAGCAAAAGAGAAAGAAGAACTTAATACTAAGATAAAGTCTCTTTTCCAAGAATACCAAGTAAAAGGTAAAGCCTTACAAGAGAAAGCAACACAGCGTCAAAATCAAGAAACAAATAAAATTATCGCCTTAGTACGTCAAGCGGTAGATAATATTGCTGCAAAACAAGATTATGACTTAGTACTATCTCAACAGGCGGTTGTTTACTCGAAGCCAGATGCAAGCATCACTGATATTGTGGTAGAGCATGTAAGCAAGCTTAAATAAGCGACCTTGTTATGACTTATTCGCTAGCTGAAATAGCTAAGAAATTAGATGCTCAACTGATCGTTCCTGCCGGGCTCGACGCTACAGAAGTTGGACTGTGTAAAATAAGCAGTTTAGCTACATTAGCAAGTGCAGCCACAGGTCAAGTAGCATTTTTAGCCAATAGTAAGTACCAACAGCAACTTAGTACAACCAACGCAAGTGCGGTTATTATTACCCCTGATGCCGTTGAAATATGTCAAGTTAGTGCGCTTGTCATGGATAACCCTTATATGGGTTATGCCATTTTAGCTAATTTACTTGATAGCACACCTAAAGTGGCTTGTGGTATTCATAAAAGTGCTGTAATTGCTGATGACGTATCACTTGGTGATAATGTCAGTATTGGCGCTAATGCCGTCATCGAAGCAGGTGTGCAGTTAGCGGATAACGTTAGCATTGGAGCCGGTTGTTTTATTGGTCAAGGGGTCAAAATTGGTAAATCAACTACGCTTTGGGCAAATATTACTATTTACCATAACGTAGAAATTGGCGACCACTGTTTGATTCAAGCTAATACGGTTATTGGTTCGGATGGTTTTGGTTATGCACCAGTGAAAGGTCAATATAAGTGGCATAAAATCCCACAACTTGGCAGTGTTATTATTGGTAACCATGTTGAGATAGGTGCGAGTACAACTATCGATCGTGGTGCGCTTGATAATACTGAAATAAGAGATGGGGCGATTTTAGATAATCAAATACAAATAGCTCACAATGTTATCGTTGGTGAAAATACCGCTATGGCAGCTTGTAGCGTTATTGCAGGCAGCACAGTGATGGGAAAAAATTGTACTATTGCTGGTTTGGTTGGTGTTAATGGGCATATAAATATAGCCGATAATTGTGTTTTTACCGGCATGGCTATGGTGACAAAGGATATTACCCAAGCTGGGGTTTATTCTTCTGGCATGCCTGCTGCACCAAATAAAGAATGGAATAAAAGTAATGCGCGGGTTAGGCGGTTAGATAGCTTAACTAAGCGTGTGAAAGAGTTAGAGAAATTACTCGCGAATAACTAGCTATTCATCCTGCCAATGCGTAAAATACGGAAAAGTCTCCCATCAACTAGATGATAATGACGAAAATATAGTACGTGATTAGTAAGGTCTTAACTAATCACGCTAGCCAACAAGGAATATTCATTTGGAAACTGCAAAAAAGCCAATCGATCTTAACGAAATTAAAACATTAATACCGCATAGATACCCAATGTTATTAGTGGATAAAGTTGTAGATCATGAACCTGGTAAAACGTTGCATGCTATTAAAAATGTTACCATTAATGAACCTGTTTTTACCGGCCACTTTCCAGAACTCGCCATCTTTCCAGGAGTGTTGATTCTTGAAGCATTAGCGCAGTCAACAGGTATACTTGGTTTTAAAAGTACCGAAGGCCGTGATGACAATGAGATGTACTTATTTGCCTCAATAGACAATGCTAAGTTCAAAAAGCCGGTATTACCTGGTGACACTATGCACCTTCACGTAGAGTTTATTAAAGAACGTCGTGGAATGTGGAAGTTTTATGGTGAAGCTAGAGTAGATGGCAAGGTAGTCTGTAGCGCCGATCTTATGTGTGCTCGACGCACTTTATAGTCGTTTATACTCTTAAACTTACTTACCTACTAGAAGATAAAACATATGATTCATCCCCAAGCTATTATAGAACCCGGTGCCATTATTGGCGAAAATGTATCTATAGGTCCATGGACTTATATCGCCAGTAATGTTGTTATTGGCGATAACTGTGAAATTAGCTCTCATGTGGTTATTAACGGTCCAACGCGAATAGGTAAAGGAAACCGAATATTTCAATTCGCCAGTCTTGGTGAGGACTGCCAAGATTTGAAATACGCAGGTGAACCTACAGAATTGATCATCGGTGATAATAATACCTTCCGCGAGTCGTGTACTATTCATCGCGGTACTATTCAAGATAACAGTATTACTCAAATTGGTAGTAATAACCTATTTATGGCATACACCCATGTCGCTCATGATTGTATCGTTGGTAGTCATTGTATATTTGCTAATAATGCCTCAATTGCTGGCCATATTCATGTAGGTGACTACGCTATTCTTGGTGCTATGTCTGGTGTTCATCAGTTTTGTCATATTGGTGCACATAGTTTTATTGCTGGCAATGCCTTGATCCTTAAAGATGTGCCAGCTTATGTGATGGCATCCGGTCAGCCAGCGAAACCTTTTGGTTTAAATAGTGAAGGTTTAAAACGCCGAGGCTTTAGCAAAGATACTATCTTAGCGATAAAACGCGCATACAAGATAATGTATCGTCAAGGTCATTCAGTTGAAGAAGCTTTAGCGCTAATTAGTGAAATGGCTGAACAACCGGCAGAGTTACAAATTTTTTGCAACTCAATCAAAAACTCTAATCGCGGCATCATTCGTTAAAGAATTGCCGTTAATACACGTATTAAGGAATAACCTCAATACGTGTACCGTTAACTTTAAGCACCTTTAACACCTATGACTGCTCAGAATCAAGCTCCTCATCAACAACCTGTATTTGCAATCGTTGTCGGCGAACACTCAGGTGATACACTCGGCGAAGGCCTAATTCGCTCGTTACAAAACAGTTATCCCAATGCTAAGTTTATTGGTATTGGTGGTCCTAAAATGCAAGCTTTAGGCTTTGAAAGCCTTTTCACGATGGATGAACTCTCTGTCATGGGTTTGGTTGAAGTACTTGGCCGAATTCGACGTTTATTATATGTTCGGAAAACATTAATCCAATACTTTACCCGCAACAAGCCTGATATATTTATCGGTATTGATGCCCCCGACTTTAATATTGGTCTTGAATTAAAACTTAAATCTAAAGACATTAAAACCGTTCATTATGTTAGTCCTTCTGTTTGGGCTTGGCGGGAAAAACGCATCTTTAAAATTGCGAAAGCGACCGATATGGTACTCGCACTATTACCTTTTGAAAAAGCGTTTTATGATAAACATCAGGTTCCTTGTACCTTTGTTGGTCATCCTCTTGCAGATGATATTCCAATGCAAAGTGATAAGAACTCAGCAAGAAATGCACTTGCTCTTCCTCAAGATAAAAAGATACTCGCGCTAATGCCCGGCAGTCGTGGTGGTGAGCTTTCACGTTTACTGGAGGACTTTTTTGAAAGTGCCAAACAGTTGCAAGCCGAAGATACTGAGCTTGTCTTTGTCGCACCAATGATCAGTGAAAAGCGAGTTGAGCAATTTAATACCCTTAAAGCCGAGTTTGCACCCAATTTAGCGGTGACTGTAATCCTCAATAGAACTCAAGAAGTCATGGCTGCCAGTGATTGCCTACTAACCGCTTCGGGTACAGTTACCCTTGAAGCAGCTTTAATTAAAAGGCCAATGGTCATCTGTTATAAATTTAGTCCAATGACGTATCTTTTAGCTCGTTGGTTGATTAAATTGAAATGGTTTTCGTTGCCTAATTTATTATCAAATAAAACGTTAGTGCCAGAACTGTTGCAAAAACAAGTATGCCCAGAGCAAATTGTACCTTTAGTTAAAGAGCGATTATATCAAGATCAAAGCCAGCTAAACGAAAGCTATCGACAGATTCATCGGCAGTTAAAATGTGATGCTAGTGCACAAGCCGCTAAAGCTGTGATAGATGTTTTAACGGTAAAATAGTTTGATACTATTTTAGGAACTATTTCACAATAATAATTTAAATAAGACTCATTTTATGCCCAACAAACAAACCTTCCCTGATTTTGAGTATCCCATTGCATATTGCATTGCTGGTGTTGATGAAGTCGGGCGTGGTCCCTTGGTTGGTGATGTTGTTACCGCTGCAGTTATATTAGATCCAGATAATCCTATTGAAGGGCTGATGGACTCAAAAAAGCTATCCGAAAAGAAGCGAGCACTCTTATCTATTGAGATAAAAGAAAAGGCAATAGCTTGGTCTATTGGCCGTGCTAGCCCTGAAGAAATTGATACCTTAAATATTTTGCATGCCACTATGCTCGCTATGCAACGTGCAGTTGCCGGTTTAGCGGTTGAGCCCGACTTTGTCCTTGTTGATGGTAATCGTTGTCCTACCTTCTTGGTTAAAGGTAGCGACATGGAAAATACCGATCCACAGCAATGCGCTAAGATAGCGAGTCAAGCCGTAGTGAAAGGGGATGCTAGAGTTGCTGAAATTAGTGCCGCCTCTATTATTGCTAAAGTTGCTCGTGATGATGAAATGATTGCGTTAGACAAACTGCATCCTGAGTATGGTTTTGCCAAACATAAAGGTTATCCAACTAAACTGCACCTTGAAAAGATTATTGAACATGGTGTTTTAGATTGTTACAGACAAAGCTTTAAACCTGTGGCTAGAGTATTAGGTACTCTCCATGAGTAAAAATATGACTAAAAGCTCGAGTAAAGGCGTGGCTAAAGCTATGACTAAACAAAGTAGTAAAAGCATGACTAAAGGTATGAGAAACAGATGACTGAAATGACTGCTGCTACGTTTGTCGAAGAAGAGCCTACCGCTTTTGTACCACCTAAGTTTATACACTTACGTGTACATAGTGATTTTTCTATGTGTGATGGCCTAAAAAAAGTTAAACCTATTATTGCCAAAGCTGCTCAGCTAAATATGCCGGCATTAGCCCTTACCGACCAAACCAACTTATGCGGCCTAGTTAAATATTATCATGCGGCCCACGGTGCAGGCATTAAGCCTATTATTGGGGCTGACTTCTGGGTAAAAAGCGATGAGTTAGAAGATGAGCTGTCACGAATAGTCGTACTTACTACTAACAATGTCGGTTATAAAAATATAACCGAACTTATCTCTAAAGCGTACATGCGTGGGCATGTTCAAAACAAAGCGGTTATTGATAAGAGTTGGTTGGTCGAGTTTAAAGAAGGTTTAATCATCCTTTCCGGTGGCCGTGAAGGTGATATAGGCAAAGCGCTCCTTAAAGGTAATACTGAGTTAGTCAGCGAAATGGTTAACTTTTATCAGCAGCATTTCGAGCGTTGTTTTTTTCTTGAGTTAATAAGAACAGGTCGCGATGATGAAGAAAGTTATATTCACCTTGCAGTTGAGTTAGCTGAGCGAGAAAACTTGCCTGTTGTTGCCACCAATGAGGTGATGTTTCTCGAACCTGAAAACTTTGACGCCCATGAAATTCGAGTAGCCATTCATGATGGTTTTACCCTAGATGATAAACGTCGCCCAAAACGCTATAGCACAGAGCAATATTTACGTAGCGAAGAAGAGATGTGTGAGTTATTCAGTGACATCCCTGAAGCTCTTGCCAATTCTGTTGAAATAGCTAAGCGTTGTAATGTTACCGTCACTTTAGGTGAGTATGTACTGCCAGACTTCCCCACTGAAGGGCTAGAGATTAATGACTATTTTATTAAGGTTTCAGAAAAGGGTCTAGAAAAACGCCTAAAACAATTATTTGATACTACAGCTGACAACTTTGCTGAAATCAGAAAACCCTATGATGAGCGTTTAGCTATTGAGCTTGAAGTTGTTAATAATATGGGCTTTCCTGGCTACTTCTTGATCGTAATGGAGTTCATTCAGTGGAGTAAAGATAATAACATTCCAGTTGGTCCTGGTCGTGGCTCAGGTGCTGGTTCTCTTATTGCTTATGCCCTAGATATTACCGATCTTGATCCACTTGAATATGATTTACTTTTTGAGCGCTTCTTAAACCCTGAACGTGTCTCCATGCCGGATTTCGATATCGATTTTTGTATGGACAGACGTGATGAGGTTATCGATCACGTGGCTGAGCTTTATGGTCGTGATGCGGTTTCTCAAATTATTACTTTTGGTACTATGGCGGCTAAAGCCGTTATTCGTGATGTTGGACGAGTCCTAGGTCACCCGTACGGTTTTGTTGATAGGATTTCAAAACTTATTCCACCAACACCGGGTATGACCTTAAGCAAAGCTTTTGAAGAAGAGCCAAAATTACCGGAAGTCTACGCACAAGACCCTGAAGTCAAAGATCTTATCGATATGTGTCGTATCCTTGAGGGTACAACGCGTAATGCCGGTAAACATGCTGGTGGTGTTGTTATTTCACCAACAACTATTACCGATTTTGCACCACTGTATTGTGATGATGAAGGCAATAATCCGGTAACACAATTTGATAAAAATGATGTTGAAGATGCAGGCTTAGTTAAATTCGATTTTCTTGGTTTAAGAACGTTAACTATTTTGCAGTGGGCCATCGAAATGGCCGATGTAAAATTACTTAAGGCTGGCAAAGAGCCAATCGATATCACCAAAATTAATCTTGAAGATAAAGCCAGCTTTAAATTATTACTTGCCTCAAAAACTACTGCCGTATTTCAGCTTGAATCCAGTGGTATGAAGTCGTTAATTGAAAAGTTAAAGCCGGATTGCTTTGAGGATATCATTGCACTGGTAGCACTATTTCGCCCAGGGCCTCTACAATCAGGCATGGTTGATAACTTTATTGAACGTAAACATGGCCGTGAGGAGATAAGTTATCCTGATGAAACCTGGCAGCATATCGATTTAAAACCTGTACTTGAGCCGACTTACGGCATTATCTTATATCAAGAACAAGTAATGCAAATAGCACAAGTACTTGCTGGTTACTCACTTGGTGGCGCCGATATGCTTCGCCGTGCAATGGGTAAGAAAAAACCAGAAGAAATGGCTAAGCAGCGTGCGGGTTTTGAAGAAGGGGCAATAGGTCGTGGTGTTGATGGTGAGCTCGCCATGAAAATCTTCGATTTAGTGGAAAAATTTGCTGGTTACGGTTTCAACAAATCTCACTCGGCCGCTTATGCGTTAGTATCCTATCAGACACTATGGATGAAGACTCATTTTCCTGCGCCATTTATGGCAGCGGTTATGTCGGCGGATATGGATAACACTGAAAAAATTGTTACCCTAGTAGATGAATGTAGCAATATGGACATTGACTTATTACCGCCTGATGTTAATGCAGGACAATATAAATTTACCGTTAATGAAGACGACCAAATTGTTTATGGTATTGGTGCAGTTAAAGGCGTAGGTGAAGGCCCCATTGAAGCTATCATTGCTGCACGCCAAGAAGGAGGTCCTTTTACTGATTTATTTGATTTTTGTGCACGTCTTGATCTTAAAAAAACCAATAAACGGGTCTTAGAAAAACTCATTAAATCTGGCGCAATGGATAACTTAGGTCCCATGCCCCAGCAAGGCTCAACTAAAGAGCAGGGTGCTAACCGAGCAGCTCTTTTTGCAACTTTGCCTGAAGCGATAAAAGCAGCTGAGCAACATGCAAAAGCCGAGTCGTTAGGCCAAAATGATCTTTTTGGCTTAATTAACGATGAACAAACAGATTCCAGACAAACGTTTAAAGAAGCGCGAGCTTGGCCTGAAGAAGTATGGCTTGATGGTGAAAAAGAAACTTTAGGGCTTTATTTAACCGGTCATCCAATAAATCGTTATTTAAGTGAAATAAAAAAATATTCTTCTAGTCGTCTTGTTGGCATGCAACCGACAGGTCGAGATGGGCGGGCCGTAGCTGTCGGTTTAGTGATAGGAGTTCGCGTCTTAGTCAATAAACGCGGGCGTCGCTGGGCATTGGTCACTTTAGATGATAAGAGTGCGCGCATGGATATTCGCCTCTTTCCTGATGACTATGATCGCTTCGCAGAGCTGCTAGTAAATGACGCTATTTTGGTTTGTGGCGGACAGGTCAGCTTTGATGATTATTCTGGTGGTAATACAATGACCGCTCGGGATATAATGACAATCACTGATGCGCGAGAAAATTATCTCAGTTCGATTGATATTCAAGTCGATAATAGCTTGATAGCAGATGATTTTATTGAACAGTTTGCTCAGGTGCTAACACCTTTTAAAGAGGGCACCTGTCCGGTGAGAGTTTTTTATCAGCGCGAAGAAGCACAAGCTATGCTTGAGCTAGGCGTACAATGGCGCGTAACGCCAACCGATACGTTACTATACGAATTAAAAACATTGCTTGGCGAAGAACACGTCGCCATGGAATTTAAATAACTGCTATTTGAAGTGATAATTAGCCATAAGAAAACTGCTGATTAATAAAACATTTGAATAGTGTAAAAACGATTTTAAAAAATTAACTAGATTTATTAGGTAAATAAGCATGTCATTAAACTTTTTAGATTTCGAGCAGCCTATTGCTGAGCTTGATGCAAAAATAGAAGAGCTACAGTTGGTTAACAACGGCCAAGAGCTTGATCTAGATATTGAAGAACAAATTACGCAATTGCGTGAAAAAAACAAAGAGCAAACCAAAAAGATTTTTTCAAATTTAGATCCATGGCAAACTGCACGTGTAGCACGTCATCCGCAACGTCCTTATACACTTGATTATATCCCGCGCATCTTCACTGAATTTGACGAACTAGCGGGTGACCGTGCTTATGCAAATGATAATGCTATTGTTGGCGGTACTGCACGTTTAGACGGAAAACCAGTAATGATTATTGGTCATCAAAAAGGTCGTTCAACTTCTGAAAAAGTTAAACGTAATTTTGGTATGCCGCGTCCTGAAGGTTACCGTAAAGCTTTACGTTTAATGGAAATGGCAGAACGTTTTAATATGCCAATCATTACCTTTATTGATACCCCAGGTGCTTATCCTGGTGTTGGTGCTGAAGAGCGTGGCCAAAGTGAAGCGATTGCTCGTAACTTAAAAGTGATGGCACGTTTAACAGTACCAATCGTATGTACTGTTATTGGTGAAGGTGGCTCAGGTGGCGCTTTAGCCATTGGTGTTGGTGATAGAGTAAATATGCTTAAATATGCAACCTACTCAGTAATTTCGCCAGAAGGTTGTGCATCAATCTTATGGAAAACAGCCGAAAAAGCGCCTACAGCGGCTGCAGCAATGGGCATTACCGCAACACGTATTAAAGAATTAGATTTAATCAACAGTATTGTTGAAGAGCCATTAGGCGGTGCACATAGAGATATGGATCTTATGGCCGCTGAGCTTAAACAAGCACTTAAGAAAGACTTAGCGGATCTAGAAGGTTTAAGTAAAGATGAACTGATAGAAGAACGCTACGATAGATTAATGTCATTTGGTTACTGCTAAATAGCATAGCCGACAGTGTTAATACCTAAACTGTCGGCTTTTATTTTATGCATAAAATAGTCTTATCCCTTCAAAATGCCCTTAGGCAACCTCTTGAAAAGCACGGAAGTACTGAGCTAATTGTTGCCTATAGTGGTGGCGTAGACTCACAAGTTCTTTTACATGCCTTGGTGCTATTAAAACAAAACAATCTTATCTCCAATACAGTTACAGTCTGCCATGTTAATCATGGTCTGAGTGATAACGCTTTATATTGGCAAAAATTTGCTGAGCAAGAATGCGCTAAACTGTCAGTTAAATTGATTATTAAAGCGGTTAATGTTCAAGTTAAAGCACAACAATCACTTGAAGCACAAGCACGAGATGCAAGATATGATGCGCTTAAATCGTTAAGTGATAAAAAGGCTTTAGTGTTAACAGGGCACCATAGTGACGATCAAACAGAAACTTTTTTATTAGCCCTTAAACGAGGCGCAGGTCTAAAAGGGCTCTCTGCAATGGCTGAGCAATCTCAACTCGCTCAACACCTTCTATTACGTCCTTTACTTGATATTTCTCGTCAAGAAATCGTCGATTATGCAACAGAGCATCAACTTGATTGGATAGAAGATGAATCAAACGAGGATACTCGTTTTGACCGAAACTTTATTCGCCAAACTATCATGCCATTGATGCGTGCACGTTGGCCTGGCATTAGCAAAACGATTAACCGAAGTGTTAGTCATTGCACTGCAGGGCAAGAGCTACTCGATGAGCTAGGTGAACAAGACTTAAGTCAAGCCAAGGTCAGTAATACAAGTTTGTGCATAAGTGCCTTAACGTTTTTATCACCGGCACGCTTTAACAACCTTATTCGCTATTTCTTAACGCAGCACCATTGTTTAATGCCAAGTACTGAGCAGGTTAACCAGCTAAAATTACAACTACAAGCAAATGAAGATAAAACACCTGCGGTCAAAGTAGGTGAGCATTATCTAAGGCGTTTTAGGAATGTACTGTACTTAACTGTTGATTTTAAAGATATCAGTGAGTGGCAAGCAGAGGTTAATCTTGTCAGAACTAGAAGCACGCTTATTTTACCTGATCAACTTGGTGAGTTGCAGTTTACTGTTATAGCAGCGAAAGAACCTTCAGCAACATCGGAAAACAAAGCACCCAATGACAAGGCGTTAACTACTCTTTGTTTACCAAAAGAAGGTCAGCAAGTGATTATTCGCTTTAGTCATGACAATCCTAAGTGTTTACCTCAGTATCGACAGCATTCACGTAATGTGAAGAAAGTACTGCAAGAGCTTAATATACCCCCATGGCAACGCCGACGTGTCGCCTTTTTATACTATGATAATGAGCTGGTTTCAGCCATAGGTTACTTTGTCTGTCAGCCATTTATTCCAGCAGAAAATCAACCAAGTCTTTGTGTCAACTGGAATAAGTAGTCTTACGAAATATTTGTAACACCATGAAGCTCGCAGTAATCAGCAAAAGAAGCTAAAAAGCGCATAACACTAATAAGTGTTATGCGCTTTTTGCTTTACTGGCAGTATTTACTAGGTGTTAATTACTTAGTGATATGGTGCGATGCCGCAGCAGAGAAAACGACATCAGTTGAGCTATTGAGTGCGGTCTCTGCTGAATCTTGAATAACACCAATGATAAATCCGATAGCAACAACTTGCATAGCCACGTCATTGTTTATACCAAATAAGCTACACGCTAATGGAATAAGTAATAATGAACCGCCAGCGACACCAGAAGCGCCACAAGCAGAAATAGAGGCAACAATTGAAAGCAGTATCGCGGTAGCAAAGCTGACTTCAATATGTAAACTATTTGCAGCTGCTAAGGTTAATACGGTAATAGTAATCGCAGCGCCGGCCATGTTAATAGTAGCGCCTAACGGAATTGAAACTGAATAAGTGTCTTCATGTAAATCTAATTTCTTACATAATGCCATATTGACAGGAATATTAGCCGCAGAGCTGCGGGTGAAAAACGCAGTAATACCAGACTCTCGCAAACAAGTAAAAACTAACGGATAAGGGTTTTTCTTGGTGATAATAAAAACAATGATAGGGTTTACTACCAAGGCAATGACCAACATTGCGCTAATTAATACCGCAACGAGGTGACTATACTGTGCTAAAGCACTAAAGCCAGTAGTGGCTATGGTATTTGCGACTAAACCAAAAATACCAATTGGTGCAAAGCGAATTACCATGCGAACAATACTTGAAATAGCTTCGCTTAAATCAGATACCATGGCTTTGCTTGATTCATTAGCATGTTTTAACGAAAAGCCTAAGCCTAAGCCCCAAGCTAATACAGCGATAAAGTTGCCATTGGCGACAGCTGTAATCGGATTTTCAACGACCTTAAAAGCAAGAGTTGATAAAACTTCGGTTAATTTTTGTGGCGGGTTTGCACTTGCCCCTGCTAAATCTAAGGTTAGCTCAGTTGGAAAAGCAAAACTTAAAAGCACAGCGACAAAAGCGGCAGTTAAGGTACCAATGAAATATAGACTGACGATAGGTTTTAACTCTGCACTACTATCGAGCTTTTGATTTGCGATTGCAGAAGTAACTAAAATCAATACTAGAATAGGTGCTACTGCTTTTAGTGCACTGACAAATAGGCTGCCGAGCATAGCAAATGATTTGGCTGATTCCGGTGCTATGGTTGCTAAGCTGGCAGCTAATAAAATGGCGACAATAATTTGGCTTACTAAACTTGTTGACATTATTTTTTTAAAAAATGTTGGGGTTGCTGTACTTGCGGTCGTCATGACAAGGCCTGTATTTAATAGTTATATTTATGAGTGAGTTTTATCATTGAAGAATAGTGGTTGTCTAGGCTTATTCGGTAAGTGTGGATAATTAGCAGTTAAAGGATGATTTTTCATAGAAATGTAGAGTGATGGGAGTATACTTACGCCATTAAAAATATGAACGTCATTGGAATAACTATGCCTACTGAACAAGCATTAAAAAATAGAAGTAATAGCAGCTGCGAACTTTGTACAAGTACAGATACTTTAGCGGTTTATCCTGTACCGCCAACAAGTGATTTGAGTGCGCAACAATCAATCTATGTTTGTCAAAATTGCCTTGCTCAAATTGAGGGGCAGACCGAATTAAATCTAAACCATTGGCGCTGTTTAAATGACAGCATGTGGAATCAAGAGCCTGCGGTACAAGTGATGTCTTATCGCATGTTGCACAAACTTTCTACCGAGAGTTGGGCTCAAGATGCGTTAGATATGATTTACCTCGAAGATGAAGTAAAAACATGGGCAGAGCAGGGGATTGCCGCAGAACGTAGTAACGGTCCAACACGCGATAGCAATGGCGCTGAATTACAAGACGGTGATAATGTAACCTTGATTAAAGATTTGAAAGTTAAAGGTGCTAACTTTACTGCCAAGCAAGGAACAATGGTTCGTGGTATTACGCTTACCGATAATCCTGAACATATTGAAGGTAAAGTAAATGGTACTCGTATTGTTCTGGTATCTGCATATTTGAAAAAAGCATAATAGATACGGGATTGGTTCAATACTTGTCTTAGCTTTTAATAAGAAAATCGAGATATTAAAAAACGCTGTGATATCACTATCACAGCGTTTTTATTTTATAGATTATAAAGGCGCTTAACTATAAGTTGTTATTGATTCTTCTTTCTGTAGGATTCACAAGCAACTTCATCTTCACATTCACCATATAGATATAAACTATGGTTGGTTAACTTAATCTTATGAGCCACAGCAATATCGCTTTGTCTTTGTTCAATAACATCATCTTCAAATTCAACAACTTTGCCACATTTCAGGCAAACTAGATGATCATGATGTGCTTTATGGGCTAATTCAAAGACTGATTTTCCACCCTCAAAGTGATGGCGTGTGACAATGCCAGCATCGTCAAACTGGTTTAAAACTCGATATACGGTTGCTAAACCTATTTCTTCATTTTGCTCCAATAATATCTTATAAACATCTTCTGCACTAATGTGCTGATTTTTTGGCTGTTGAAGAATACAAAGGATCTTTATTCTTGGCAGAGTTATTTTCAAGCCGGCTCTTTTAAGTTCTTCGTTTTGTTCAGCCATATTTGGTCTCTAGGTATTAAGTAATGTAATATCAAAATTATAGGGGGTTATAGAGGAAGAGAAAAGCTTTAGTTTTATTCTTTGATAAAATTATTTCCTTTGAGGGAGTATTAGAAAAAAAAAGCCCAATAAATGGGCTTTTAGTCAATGTCCTTGTGTTATATAAGGTTATTAAGCAAATTCAGCCAAACACATTTCATCATTTAATTGACTTATCCATTGATCAACACGGGCTTCAGTTTGTTCGCTTTGTCTATCTTCATCAATACATAAGCCGATAAAGGTATTTTCATCAATTAGGGCCTTTGATGCTTCAAATTCATAGCCATCAGTTGACCAATTACCAACAACAATAGCACCTTTGCTTTCTACTATGTCACGTAGTGGCTCCATAGCATCACAGAAATATTCAGCATAATCTTCTTGATCACCTAGGCCATAAATAGCTACTAACTTATCAGTAAAATCAAGCTCTTCTAAATCTGGTAAAAAATCATCCCAATCACATTGGTTCTCACCGTAATACCAGGTAGGTATACCTAAAATGAGTAAATCGAATTCTGCAATTTCCTCTTTAGTGCTCTTGGCTATGTCTTTAACATCAACCATTTGCTTACCTAGTTTTTTCTGGATCATTTTTCCAATTGCTTCAGTGTTACCTGTATCACTGCCGAAGAATAAACCTACGATTGCCATGAAATATTACCTTATTGTGCTTCTTAAAAAGAATATATTACTTAATGTGTGCGGCCATTGATTCGATCAACAGCGCTTCTATTAATTCGCTACGACTCATTTGTTGAGTTTTAGCTAATTGCTCTAATTGTTCAAATAAGCTGTGATGAACTTTAAACTCTACACGTTTTAAACCGTTGTTTTTATCACGCTTAACTTGATTTCTTTTATTAATTTTTATCTGGACGCTTCGAGAATTAGGATTCGTTTTTGGGCGACCGGGACGTTTTTCATCACTGAATAAGTCTATGGTGGTTAAATCAGATATTTCTTTTGCCATGAGCTAACCCACCCCCTGACTTTCCCAGATAAACTGGATAATCCCTTTAGCAATAAACCCAAAGCAGCCTAAAAACAATACAAAGTACACGACTAATTTTCCCATTTTAGGTACATCGTTTTTGTTCATCACATCATGAATCGATAACCCGATAAACCCAAAGATAAAAAGGAAAAATAAATTAAGGCCAATCGCCTCAATAAGCTCTAAATGTTCTGCTAACATAGTGGTTGACTGTTTCTTATACACTATGGCCAAAAAGACTAAGGCCAAAAATTGGCGGCATTATAGCATATCCTTTACCCCATACCATTAGCATTTGAAGCTAATCGATAAATAATAGCGCTTGTTGGAAGTAATGATTTTGATCTTTATCAACGATGTTAATATTTTGAGCTAATTATTGCGATGAGTTAGTTGTTAATAAAGTCAGCAACTATTTTGTTAAAAGCGACTGTTTTTTCAGCATGTAGCCAGTGGCCAGCACCTTGGATTATTTTAGCTTTACTGTTTGGTAATAATTTTGCTATCGCTTCTCTGTGTTGTGGCTGAATATAATCAGAATCGCCGCCTTTAATAAAGAGTGTTGCTCCACTATAAGACACTTTATTGATAGGTAGTTTATTTGCTTTCATTATTTGAGGGTAGCCTTTGCTAATATCGGCAAGGCTACATTTAAAGGCAAAATGTCCCTGTGTATTAAGGGCTAGATTGCGTAATAAAAACTGTCTAACACTAATGTTTTCTACATAGGGAGCTAGCTGTTCATCGGCATCTTTTCTTTTTTTCACTTGTGACAAGTCAATGGCTTGTAACCCCGTTATAATGTCTAAATGATGTGGTGGATAACTAACTGGGGCAATATCAGCAATAATTAATTTTGTAATACGCTCTGGTTGCTCTAAGGCTACTTGTATGGCTATTTTACCTCCCATAGAGTGACCGAGTAATATACAGTTCTCAATATTTAAGTGATCTAATACCTTAATAATATCTTGTGCTAAATCACTATACTCCATACTACTGGTATGAAAGGAATCACCGTGGTTTCTTACATCAATACTAGTAACACAGTAAAAGTCTGCTAAAGGTTTTGCCACCATATTCAGGTTTTCTAAGCTACCAAATAGGCCATGTATCAGCACAATGTTTTCACCAGTGCCGTTTTGTTTATAATTAAGAATTGGCTGTTGTCTTGTCATTATCAATTATTTGTATCAGAGAGCAATTGTTAATATTGTCGTTTTTTTAACGAGTATTTGCAAATAAATGGCTACAACCGATTGCCATTTCCCTATATAATCTTGCCGCGAATAACTATAAGTTAAGGGTAACAATGAAAAACATCGAGATAGATGAAGAGCTTTATCAATACATTGCCACAAATACTCAATATATTGGTGAAAGTGCTTCTGCCATATTACGTCGTTTGCTGAGCTTTGGCACAGAACCCGATGTTAAAGCCGTTACCGTTAATGAAGACACAGAGAAGGTTGCAGTGAAGCAAGCACCAACGTCTGATGAGGCTGAAATCAAAATCGAAGAAGCCGAACCTAAAGAAGTAGTAGAGCAAGAGATTGTTAGTGATGAGCCTATCAGCTACGAAACAGTGTTCAACTTTATCAATAAAGAAGAGCTAGCGATGCAGCGAGGTGCGGTAGGACGATTTTTACTTATCCTTGCTGCTCTGTATCGTGCTCATCCAAATAAATTTTCAGTGGTCACTGAAATAAGTGGTCGAGATCGTTTATATTTTGCTAACAGTGAAAATAAATTAGCAGAGAGTGGCAGCAGTACTAAACCTCGCCAAATTCCTGAAAGTCCTTTTTGGGTTATTACCAACTCCAATACGACACGTAAAAAAATGATGTTAACCAAAGCGTCAATTTCACTAGGTTATAGTGATAGTGATGTTGAGAAAATTCGCGAATTACTCTAGCGCCACGCTGAGAGTTAAGTTTACTACGTGTTACTGATATTTATTATTTAATTGCTAGGAAGCATAATATGAGCATTCATCCTTTTGCCGGTAAACCAGTTCGTCCCGAAGACAGAATTAATATTGGTCAGTTAGTTAGTGATTACTTCTTACAAACTCCTAATGTATCTTTAGCGGCAGAGCAAGTTAGCTTTGGTACTTCAGGACATCGTGGTAGTGCAATAAAACGCAGCTTCAATGAACACCACATTGTTGCAATTTGCCAAGCTATTGCCGAGTATCGTCAACAAAACAGTATTAATGGCCCTCTCTTTTTAGGTAAAGATACCCATGCGCTGTCTGAGCCTGCTTTTGCGAGTGCTATTTCAGTGCTTATTGCTAATAAGGTTAATGTGGTTGTACAAGACGATGAGGGTTTTACCCCAACGCCTGTGATCTCACGGTTGATTATTAGCCATAATATTAAGCAAACCAATCAGCTTGCTGATGGCATTGTTATAACGCCTTCACACAATCCACCGAGTGATGGCGGCATTAAATATAACCCTCCTCATGGCGGACCAGCCGAAGGAGGAATTACCAAGCTTATTGAACAGCGCGCGAATGAGTTAATCGCTAATAAGTTAGTTGGGGTAAATCAATTAGCTTACCCGCAAGCATTACAATCTGAGTTTTTAACCAAGCAAAACTTTATCACTCATTATGTTAATCAGCTTGATCAAGTTATTGATATGCAGGCGATTGCGAAAGCTGGGGTAAACATTGGTGTTGATCCTCTTGGAGGCTCAGGTATTGCTTATTGGCCTGTTATTGCTAAGCAATATGGACTAAACATCAATGTGGTTAATGAAGTAGTAGATGGCAGTTTTGCATTTATGCCACTGGATAAAGATGGCAAAATTCGCATGGATTGCTCATCAAAATATGCCATGGCTGGATTAATTGCCATGAAAGATGATTTTGATATTAGCGTCGGCAATGATCCTGATTTTGACCGTCACGGTATTGTTACTCCAAGTGGTGGTTTAATGAATCCTAACCACTACCTAGCCGTTGCTATTCATTATTTAATGACTCATAGAGATTGGCCTAAAAGCTGTAAAATTGGTAAAACATTAGTTTCAAGTTCACTGATAGATCGTGTAGCTAAGCAACTTTCAAGACCGTTGTCCGAAGTCCCTGTTGGTTTTAAGTGGTTTGTTGATGGCTTAGCTGATGCAAGTTATGCATTTGGTGGTGAAGAAAGTGCAGGTGCTACCTTTTTATCTCGTGATGCAAGTACGTGGACTACAGATAAAGATGGTTTTATTTTAGCCTTGTTAGCAGCAGAAATTATCGCAGTTACAGGTAAAGATCCTTACCAATATTACCTCGAACTTGCCAAAGAACTTGGTCAACCTTGTTATGGTCGCGTTGAAGCCGTTGCTTCATTAGAACAAAAGAAAATCCTTACTGCGCTTTCAAGTGATGATGTAAGTGCAAAAGTACTTGCTGGTGATAATATTACCCAAATACTTTCACACGCATTGGGCAATAATGCTGCAATAGGCGGCATTAAAGTGGTCACTGATAACGGTTGGTTTGCTGCACGTCCGTCTGGTACGGAAGAAATTTATAAGATTTATGCTGAAAGCTTTATAGATGATGACCATCTACAAGTCATTATCAGTGAAGCGCAAGCTATCGTAAGCGCAGCATTTAAAGCGGCAGGCTTATAATTTTAAATTCACCTCTCTGGTAAAAGTGAAAAAATATTGCCATTAAAACGTTATCATTAACCTAGTTCTCTAGTTCTCGTGATAACGTTTTCTCTTCTTCGTTACCCTCTTTCACAATTTTAAAAACTCACTGTAAAGAATATTGCTCACTTTTTATTACGAATAGGGCAATTCTTTGTCTTTGAATATTGAATGTCAGTTGACGTAAAGGTAAAGTAAAGTGAGTATTACGACATATCTATATCTAATACCAATGGCACTAATTAATGCACTTGGTATGTCCTAGGTAAAGATATAAATTAGCTATACTAAAAAATATAATTAAAGATAGCTAATCACTTTCGCATTCCGCTGACTTTAACGCACAATAATTTGTGTGTTGCAGTAATAGAAGAGAACATTATGAGCACAGAACTTTATAATGACGGACCAGTAGTGCACCAGCCTACTTTTATCGACGGACACAGTGTTGAAATTCCAGAGCTTAGAATTTTACATCAAGATGGTACAACTTACCCAAATGCTGACTTGCCAGATATTGATCAAGCGTTAGCAACCAAAATATACCAAACACTCGCCTTTCACCGTGTTCTAGATGAACGCATGGTGGCATCACAACGTCAAGGTCGTTTGAGTTTCTACATGACAGCACTCGGTGAAGAAGCCGCAAGTGTTGGCGGTGCAGCTGCATTACAGCCTCAAGATATGATTATGATGCAATACCGTGAACAAGGTGCATTAATTTTTCGAGGCTTCAGTCTTGAAAATATTATGAATCAGCTGTTTAGTAATGCAGGCGATTTAGGAAAAGGCCGTCAAATGCCTATCCATTATGGCTCAAAGGAACTGAACTGTATGACTGTTTCTTCGACACTTGCCACACAAATCCCTCAAGCCACAGGCTATGCTTATGGGCAGAAGCTGCAAGGACTTGATGCTGTCACTATTTGTTATTTTGGTGAAGGAGCTGCATCTGAAGGTGATTTCCATGCAGGTCTAAACATGGCAGCGGTACAACAAGCACCCGTAATATTTTTCTGCCGCAATAATGGCTATGCTATTTCTACCCCATCAGATGAACAATTTAGAGGTAATGGTATTGCTTCACGTGGTGTTGGTTACGGTATAAAAACAATACGAGTTGATGGTAATGATATTTTAGCTGTGCTTAAAGCTACTCAAATCGCACGTGCTTATGCCGTAAAAGAAAGTAAACCAGTGTTAATTGAAGCGATGTCATATCGCCTCGGAGCACACTCAACTTCAGATGACCCATCGGGTTACCGCACTAAAGAAGAAGAAGCTAAGTGGCAAAGCCATGATCCAATTTTACGTATGAAAAATTGGATGTTAAATCAGAAATGGTGGGATGAAACACAAGAGACAGAGTTATTTGAAAGGCTAAGAGAAGACGTTCTAGCAGCCGTAAAGGTTGCAGAGGTCATAGACAAACCGCATATCGATACCCTGATAACTGATGTATATGATGTACCAACACCGCAATTGCAATCACAATTGGATGAAGTAAAGGCACACGTTAATAAATACCCAGAAGCTTATCCTTTCACAGCAGGGAAATTCTAGTAATGATAAAAATCTATATTGACCAAGTGTATGGTGTTAACAAAGGCTTCTATGAAGCTTATCCAACTACAGCTGCAGGAAAATTCTAATCATGGCTCAAATTAATTTATTACATGCAATTAATAGTGCACTTGATATTGCCATGGCTGAAAATGACAGAACCGTATGTTTTGGTGAAGATGTTGGTCATTTCGGTGGTGTGTTTCGCGCAACGAGTGGCTTACAAGAAAAATATGGCAAAACACGTTGCTTCAATAGCCCGCTAGTAGAGCAGGGGATTATCGGCTTTGCTAATGGTTTAGCTGCACAAGGCAGTGTTGCTATTGCCGAAATACAATTCGCTGATTACATTTTTCCTGCGTTTGATCAGATAGTAAATGAAGCAGCTAAGTTCCGCTACCGTACAGGTAACGAGTTTAATGTTGGCAACCTTACTATTCGTAGTCCTTATGGTGGTGGAATTGCCGGTGGTTTGTATCATAGCCAATCACCTGAGGCATATTTTGCTCATACACCAGGCTTAAAAGTCGTTATTCCACGTAACCCTTATCAGGCAAAAGGACTATTATTAGCTTCTATTCGCGATGATAATCCAGTGGTCTTTTTTGAACCTAAACGCTTATATCGTGCCTCGGTTGGAGAAGTACCCGAAGAAGATTATCAGTTACCACTAGGTAAAGCCGAAGTGGTTCAAGCCGGCAACGATATTACATTGTTAGCTTGGGGGGCACAGATGGAAATTATCGAAAAAGCAGCACAAATGGCGAGTAATGATGGTATATCTTGTGAAGTAGTTGATTTACGTACTATTTTGCCTTGGGATATCGAAACTATTAGCAGTTCAGTAATGAAAACTGGTCGATTGCTTATTAGTCAAGAAGCCCCACTAACGGCTGGATTTGCTAGTGAAATTGCAGCTACTATTCAAAGTGAATGTTTCTTACATTTAGAATCACCTATTGCACGAGTATGTGGTTTAGATACTCCTTATCCGTTAGCGCTAGAAAAAGAATACATTAGCGACCACTTAAAAGTGTACGAAGCTATCAAAAAAACTGTTAATTTTTAACGATAACTCCCTATTTACAGGAAGCAGAACATGAGTATTGATTTTATATTACCTGATATTGGTGAAGGTATTGTTGAGTGTGAACTAGTCGAGTGGTTAGTTAAAGAAGGTGAAGCTATTGTTGAAGATCAGCCAATTGCTGATGTGATGACTGATAAAGCGCTTGTGCAGATTCCATCAATGCACACGGGTGTTGTGCAAAAGTTATATTACAAACAAGGTGAGATTGCCAAGGTACATTCACCGCTGTTTGCAATGACTACAGAGCAAGAAACTTTGAGCCCTGAAAAAAATGACCTTGTTGCTGAAGTAAAAGTACAGACAGAAGTTAAGCAAGCAGCGAACAACATTGAGGTTAAAACTGCTGTAGCCGCTATTGCGGCTAATGAAACTATGCAAGTAGCCCAAGCTGTTGATGGTAAAGCGTTAGCAAGTCCTGCAGTACGTCGTGTTGCGCGTGAATTAGATATAAATATTCATCAAGTTGCTGGCTCAGGTAAAAAGGGTCGAGTATTTAAAGATGATGTGGTTGCCTTTAGTCAACACGGTCAAGGTGTAACAGCTGGCGTTGTAGCTGGTACCGTTATTGGTGCTACTAGAGTAGAGCCTATTCGTGGGATTAAAGCGATAATGGCAGCGGCAATGCAAAATAGTGTCAGTACTATTCCTCACTTTACCTACTGTGAAGAAATCGATATGACCGAATTGATTGCTCTGCGTGGTGAATTAAAAGAAGTCTATGCTAAGCAAGATATTAAATTAACCATGATGCCTTTCTTTATGAAAGCAATGTCATTGGCACTTAAAGAATATCCACTCGTTAATTCAAAAGTGAATGAAGAGTGCACTGAGCTGACGTACTTTGATGATCATAATATTGGTATGGCAGTAGACTCTAAAGTCGGCCTGCTTGTTCCTAATATCAAGCAGGTACAAACTAAGTCCATTTTGGATCTAGCGAATGATATTATGCGCTTAACCAGTGATGCACGTAGTGGACGTGTTGCCAGCGAAGATTTAAAAGGCGGTACTATTACGATTTCAAACATTGGTGCTATTGGCGGGACTGTTGCAACACCTATTATTAACAAACCGGAAGTGGCAATTGTTGCTTTAGGCAAGTTGCAGAAACTACCGCGCTTTAATGAACAAGGTGAAGTTGAAGCTCGCAGTATTATGCAAGTAAGTTGGTCTGGTGATCATCGAGTGATTGATGGCGGTACTATTGCACGCTTCTGTAACCTGTGGAAATCATTCCTAGAGAAACCAAATAACATGTTAGTCCACATGAGCTAGAGTTTAGTTCTCACTAACTGATTAACTAACGGATTAGTTAATTAAAAAAGCCCCGTTATCTATGGTTAATACCTGAAGATAACGGGGCTTTTTGTTTGTAGCCATTTCACCTTTACTGTGCAAATACAGTAAAGGTGAAGAATCAATGTCTAAACATTAAAAGCCACATTGTTTACCTTGGTTTTTGTTTTTCAACCAAACGTGCAATGGTGCAAAATAATCTAAGATTGCACTAGCGTCCATTTGCTCACTACCGGTTACCACTTTATATGCTTGTTGCCATGGCTGGCTAGAGCCCATTTCTAACATGGTATTAAGTGCAGCACCGGCTTCTTTAGAGTTGTAAATTGAACAACGGTGAATTGGATCTGTATTACCTGAAATTTCACATAATGCACGATGGAATTCAAATTGTTGAATGTGTGCTAAGAAATAACGGCTATAAGGAACGCCACCAGGTACGTGGTATTTAGCGCCGGGATCAAATGCATTAACATCGCGATCTATTGGAGCAGAAACACCTTGGTATTTCTCTCGTAATTCCCACCATGAGCTGTTGTAGTTCTCAGGTGTGATCTCTCCTGAGTAAACTTTCCAACGCCATTGATCAACCATCAAGCCAAATGGAATAAAGGCAATTTTATCCAATGCTTGTTTCATTAATAAACCAATATCTTTTGACTCATCAGGAATAGTATCGATTAAACCAATTTCTTTTAAATACTTTGGTGTAACAGACAGGGCAATAGTATCGCCAATTGCTTCATGGAAACCGTCATTAGCGCTGTTTTGGAAATATACCGGTTGGTCTTTATAAGCACGTTGATAGAAGTTGTGCCCTAATTCATGATGAATTACGTTAAACTCTTCCCCCGTTTTTTGGATACACATTTTGATGCGAATATCATCTTTGGCATCAAGGTCCCAAGCACTAGCATGACAAGTTACATCTCTGTCGGCAGGTTTAGTGAATAATGAACGTTCATAGAATGTCTCAGGTAAAGCGTCAAAACCTAATGAGGTAAAGAATTTTTCAGCACCGCGAACCATTTGTACTTCATCATAGTTGTTAGCAGCTAATTGCTTAGTGACATCATAACCAGGATCGGCATCTTCAGGAGCAACTAAATCGTAGATATTTCCCCAAGACTGTGCCCACATGTTACCGAGTAAATGAGCTGGAATTGGTTTGTCTTGCGCTACTTTGTCTGTACCATAAGTTTCTCCCAATTCACTACGTACATAACAGTGTAGGTCATCGTATAGTGGCTTAACTTGACCCCATAAACGGTCTAATTCTTTGGCAAAATCATCGGCAGGCATATCATAGTTTGAACGCCACATTGCGCCTAAGTCTTTATAGCCCAGACCTTTAGCACCTTCGTTAGCTAATTCTGCTTGACGAGTATATAGTGGTTTCATTTCAGGGCTAATTTCACGCCAACCTGACCACATCTCAAGTAACTCATCATAATCACGTGAGTTGGCCATTTTAGCTGTCATATCACCTAAGCTGAGTTTTTCACCTGCTTTAGTTGTATAGCTACCTTTACCGTAAATACTGCCAAGTTTAGCGCCAATAGTCGCAAGCTCAGCTGATTTTTTGGAATCTTGCGGAGCAGGCATAACTAAACTTTGTTTTAAAATATTTAATTGACGACGTTGGGTCGCGTTAACCTTTACCTTGTCAAAAGTAGCCGCTTTCATGGCGTACCTAACACCCGCATCCGTAGATTTTTGGTCAGCTTCTGCTGCTAAGGCTGCAGTGTCTTCGGTGATAAAGTTCGCATAAATCCAAGCAGCACGAGAGCCTTCTAGATTCAACTTCACCATTTCTTTGGCAACTTCGTCTAAAAACTTTTGTGCATCCGCTGTGGTTAATACCGTTTGACTATTATTCTTTGTTACTTTTTCTACTGGGGCTTGTTGGCTTGATTGTTCATTACATGCAGTTAAAGAAGCAGCAATGACTAGAGCAAGGCCAGTAAACTTAAATGTTTTTTTAATTTGTTTCATTTTTATAATCGTTATTATTGAGAAGTTGCTCGGTGAAGCTAGTATATAAAATTGTTTGATTGATACAAGATCTAGAGAACAAATAGTTATTTAGCATTAGTATCATATTTTTGACAAAAAAATACCCATTCAAGTGAATGGGTAAACTACAACATGAAATAGTGTTGAAATATAAAACAATAACAAACAAAAACAATGTACATAAGGGAGTCAATATCGGCAGCGAACTCTTAAATTAACTGCTTGCTTGAAACTGAGTTAATTATAATTTCTTGGCCTGTGTTTTACTGTATTGATAGCGTAATAGTTTGTAATTGAGTGGTTTCTATTGCGTAATTTTCATAAGTGATGTTTATAGATAAAAAAAATGCCCATTCAAATGAATGGGCAAACTACAACATGAAACAGTGAGGGAGAACAATAAAAAGCAAAAACAATGATATAAAGGAGGCAACATAGTCAGTGTTTATGTAATAAAATCACTGCTGTGTTGAAACTGAAATAATAATAAAGGCTTATGCTGTGTCTTACTGTATAGATGCTGTAACGATTTGTAATGGTGTGATACTTAGCCGACTCTTTGAATATAATATATCTTAGCGTTTTAAAAGCTTGACCTGTTTACAAAAAATACGGTATTTTAAACATGTGTTTAAACTAGCTGTTTATCTTTAACCTTATTGGTAGTAAATCAGCTAAACAGCAAGCAGTTAGAAGTTGAAGTATGAGTACCAAAAATAAAATATTAGATGCCGCCGATGTACTATTTGCCGATAAAGGCTTTAACGGTACCTCACTAAGAGAAATTACCAGCCAAGCCAATGTAAATTTAGCCGCGGTAAATTATCATTTTGGTTCGAAAAAAGAATTGATTAAAGCCGTGATGTCTCGCTATATGGATGAATTATCCCCGCAGTTAGAATCAGCACTGTTATTAATTTGCCAAGCGGAACAAAAGCCTAATTTGCATGAAGTATTTTCTGCATTTATCGAACCTTTGCTCAACCTTAATGAATTTAAAGAAAATGGTACCAGTACCTTCTTGCAACTTTTAGGACGTGGTTACACCGACAGCCAAGGTTTTTTACGTTGGTTCTTAACCACCCAGTACCCTAACGTTTTTACCAACTTCACTAAAGCGGTAAAAATTGCTTATCCAGAATTAACGACTGAAGAAATGTTTTGGCGTTTACATTTCACTATGGGCACCATTGTCTTTACTATGTCATCAAGTGAAGCCTTGATTGATATTGCTCAAAATGATTTTGACAATAAGCTCGATATAGCAGGAGTCATTGAACGCGTTATCCCTTATGTTGCGGCGGGTGTTGCTGCGCCAATCACGAAAGTTTAACAGATTGCTTTATTACTTGAGCTCTTGCTTTATCTCGCAAAAGCTCAAGTCCACCTATTCGGAATCTTACCTTAATCTCAGCCCTAATAAGTCATAGCCCACCTCACTTAATTCAATTACCAAAGGTTTTGAGTATGAATAAGCCTCTTTGATAATTAATCAATACTAGTTCTGCTTTTACCAACTATTTGTATTATAATCCGCCCCAATTATGCTATTTCAGTATTTTTTAGCTATTTTTCGAGTTTATTTAGGGTTTAGGTGACATATGAGTGTTGATGCTATTGGCTTATCGGCTGATTTATTAAAAGCAGTTAAAGAGTGTGGTTATAAAAATTTAACGCCTATCCAACAAGAAGCTATTCCTGTAATCCGTCAAGGTGCTGACCTTCTAGCCAGTGCACAAACAGGTACAGGTAAAACTGCCGCTTTTAGTTTACCGATACTTGATGCTATTGCTAAAGCTAATCATGCTGCTAATAGCTCAAATGGTGAAAATTCTGATAAGAGTGCTTCAGGCCAAGGTATTCGTGCTTTGATCTTAACGCCGACACGTGAACTTGCTAATCAAGTTGCTGATAACATCAAGCAATTTAGCCAATTCTTGCCAGTAAAAGCTGGTGTGGTTTATGGCGGTGGTAAAATGGCATCACAAACTAACATGTTAAAACAAGGCCTTGATATTCTAGTGGCTACCCCTGGGCGTTTATTAGAGCACCTGGCATTGCACAATGTCGACTTGTCACAAGTGAAGTTTTTGGTACTCGATGAAGCCGATCGCATGTTAGATATGGGCTTTTTAACTGATATTGAGAAGTTACTTCTAGCCGTTAAGCACAAACACCAAACATTAATGTTTTCTGCTACTTTCTCAGATAAAGTGAAATCATTAGCCAATCAATTATTAAAAACGCCAAAAACGATTAGTATCTCTAGAGAGAACACCACTTCAGGTAAAATAAAACAAGCGGTTTATTGGGTCAGTGAAGCGCGTAAACGTGAGTTATTATCTGAATTAATTGGGGTGAATAACTGGAAACAAGTGCTTGTTTTTGCAGGTACCAAAGAAAGTGCTAACCTTTTAGCGAAAGAACTTAAATTGGATGGTATTAAAGCCGCATTATGCCATGGTGATAAAACGCAAGGTGCAAGAAATAAAGCATTAGAGCAGTTTACTGAAGGAAAAGTACGTGTATTAGTTGCTACTGATGTTGCAGCCCGAGGCTTAGATATTGAAGATCTTGGTTATGTGGTTAACTTCCATTTACCATTTTTAGCTGAAGATTATGTACATCGTGTAGGACGCACCGGCAGAGCAGGGAAATCAGGTACAGCTATTTCTCTAGTAAGTCCTAAAGACGAGCGCTTTTTAGGTAATATTGAAGAGCTGATTGGTCGTCAATTTGAACGTATTGTTGTACCAGGTTACGAGTTCAATCGTCTTGAGGCTGAAGAATATCAAGAAGCAACGATGAAGCGAGAAAGTAAAAATAGGTATCGAGCTACCCAAGAAAAAAATCAAAGCTTAGCGAAAAAAGATGTTAAAGGTAAAGAGCAGAGAAAAAACAAAACAGCGCGAACTAGTACCAAATACAATAGTAAAATTCAAAAGAAGCGTTAAAGTTTGGCCTACTAGCCAATGAAAAATACTAGTCAGTTAACAAAGTCAGTATCAGCTTTTGTAATCAATACAGAAACGCCTTTTAATAAAAGGCACTGCTGCTGGTTTTGTGGCGAGCCCAATAACGCTCAGTTTATATTCCCATCCCATAGTTCACTATCATCCTATCGAGGTGATAAATCTTTATTAGTTACTTGCCCACATCCCGTAATCTCTGTCCCTAGTTGTGGTGAATGTCTTAAGTTAGCTAAAAAAGCCCGCGTGCATACCATTTGGGCGGTAAAAGCTTTTGTAAAGCAGCAGTTGATAAAGCACTATGCTAAAGATCTTGCCATTGGTATTAACTGGACTAAACAAGAACTCGCAACAAGTGGCTTTGAGGATGGAAATTTCTCAGGCTTTGCTAGAAGTGCTTGGTTTATTTATGAAGTGGCAAAAGGTCGAGTGAATTATTTAGCTTGGCCATTAGTGGCTAACGGCATTGAACTTGATGAGATGCTGCTTGATGAAAAAGTATCAGAAGTTTTTGGTTTTGATGGTGTATTGTATCCATCATTAGCTGATGCCATTTCTCATTACGCCAAGACATTTTTACTGGATGAACACTATATCAGTGAGGTGTTACAGCACATAGGTAATGGCGATATTGATGAAAGAACATTTGCTCGTGCGGTTCGATTTTGTCGCCTTTTGGTAAATGCCACACCTAGTGAACGTAAAATTGCGCTTAAAGCACTGATTGCTGACACTTAATTAGATTAGATTAGATTAGATTAGATTAGATTTTAATTAAGGGTTCAGTTGAATACTTAGTTAAATCAAGTTTTAAGCTTAACCACAGATAAGTGCGCCGTTGATTGCATTTTACTGCGATATAAAGTTTCATCTGCTCGTTCGAAAAAACTTACTTCATTGTCAGCTCTATTCATAAATGTTGAGCCAACACTGCAACCTAGCTGATATTTACTCAATAAAACATTTGCTGATAGGGCTTTTTCAATTCTATCTTCAATAATACTCAAGGCAGTCTCGTTTGCATTTTCGACGATAATAGCAAATTCATCACCACCAAATCGAAATGAGCTGTCAGAATCACGAATGCATTGGCGCAGTACATTAGCAAACTCTTGCAAAACAAGATCACCTGTTACGTGGCCATAGTTATCATTTATCACTTTGAATTTGTTTAAATCACCTAAGACTAAACCAACTAAACTATGGTGGCGATTTGCATTATGCATTGCACGCTTTAATTGTTCGTCAAAATATCGTCTATTACCAAGCCCTGTTAATGCATCTTGCATGGCTAGCTGCATGGCCGAGTGATAAGCAATAGCATTTTTTATAGGATGTAATAAACATTGGTGAAGCTGCTCTAACACCTTGTAATTAGTTAGGCTGATAGGACCATTAATACCGTAGCTTAATGTTCCAATAAAATCATCGGCTATCTTTAAATCAAAGCGACGTTCTTTTTTAGCTTTTCGACTACCACGTAGCACTTTATTTAGCTTCTGGCTTTTAAAGTAAAGTCCTGAAAAGTCCACATAACGTGTTGCTTCGACAGCAAAAATATTTAGAAGCTCATCTATATCGAGTGTTGTCTGTAATTGTGTCATAAATGCTAATGTCTGACGTCTATCAAAAACTGTATTGGTATACGTCTTAGCAACAAGCACATCAGTGCTTAATGTACTATAGGTATTGAATGGTGAAAATCTATTATCAAGTACGTTTAGTGTTTGCATACGACAACCTCATTAACTTTATCTTTAACGGCAATAGAAAAGATGATTGCTCAAGTGAGCAAATATTGACGTTATGATCCACAACCTAGATAAAGCAAAAAACATACCAATCTTAAAGTTTATGGCTGTTTTGTGCATGATATGAAACTACTTAACAATTAATAGAGTTTAACTAATTGAAATGTATTTTTTTTTATTGTTATTCTACGATTAGGGTAGGTAAAATATAAATAAGGTGATGTGTTCTTGTTTCTTGAGTCATTTGTTTGGCGGCAAATAATTGCCGCTTGGCAATATATCAAGGTACTTATAATATTTGCCATTTCAATGCCAAGAATTTAATTAAGAATAAAAGAAGGAAGTTCTGTGAGCGGATACTTTGAAATCCTTGCGATATTAACATGTGCTGTATTTGTAGTGTGGCTGTTTCGCCGACTAAATTTGCCCGCAATTCTCGCTTACTTAGTTGCAGGCGTAATTGTAGGCCAACATGGCTTAAATATAGCGAACGAACAAATAGACTACGACCATTTTGCCGAGTTAGGCATCGTATTTTTACTCTTCACTCTCGGACTTGAATTCTCGCTACCACGACTAATGGCTATGCGCCACTTAGTGGTTTCTGTGGGCAGCTTGCAAGTCGGTATATCCCTGCTGATATTTATGATTGCAGGACTCTTTTTTGGCTTAAGCTTTCCTGCTGCTTTTGTCATAGGGAGTATATTA